>Ga0065724_100105_pt1 | contig 85421 bp, 79 predicted proteins | sample TheenrcSG05JP960_FD_59111 | JGI IMG/M metagenome (GOLD analysis project Ga0065724, IMG submission 59111) | Thermophilic enriched microbial communities from mini bioreactor at UC Davis - Sample SG0.5JP960 | ecosystem: Engineered > Solid waste > Grass > Composting > Bioreactor | place: USA... | reverse complement strand
GGAGCTGACTGGAGCGCCGATAGAATCAAGCGATGGTCATATAGTGGTGCTGGCTGGCTTTGATTCTAATGGAGATCCAGTAATAAATGATCCTGCAGCTTCTTCAGATGAAGCAGTTTGTAGAACCTACAAACGGGATGAAGTAGAAGGGCTATGGCTAGGGCACTCTTATGGAACAACCTACGTTATATTCCCTAGTGATCATAGGCTAGCAAGGAGGCTAATCGAGGAAGCTAGTCATATGTGCAGTTAGCTTTTGCTCGCACTTATTAGACAAAAGTACTATTGTAGTCGCGTCAATTATATGACATAATTTTGTTAGTGCTTTTGAGGAGCTTCGGAGTGCACCTGGAGGATAATTACTTCGCGGGAAATGAGATAGTAAGAATTGGCTCAGATAAGCTGGCCAGCATTCGTCCTGTTTCCGCAGACTCACTCCAGATTGACGAACAAGACGACTTCAACCCTTGGATATCGCGTGATGAGAATCTCAGGCTATTGTCTGACGTAGTGGGCATAGATCTCGCCTCTAGAGAGGTCAACCTTCACGTAGGTGAGTATTTGATAGATGTTTTGGCTGTAGACAGAGAGTCGGGCAACATTGTTCTGATAGAGAATCAGATTGCGACCTCGGATGATACCCACTTAGGAAAGCTGATGACCTGCGCTGCTTTGCTTGGTAGCAGGGTGCTGATATGGGTTTGCACTGAGCTGAAGGATCAACATAAGAAAACTCTTGATTTCCTAAATGGATCTTCCTCTGATCTAATGATATTCGGAGTGGAGATGCAGTTCCTGCGTATAGGTGATAGCCTGCCTGCACCTGTTTTCAGGTTGACGATTAAGCCCAGCTCGAAGACAGGATATAGCCTCAGGTCTCACCGTCTAGTAATCGAGGAGGAGCAAGATCAAGGATTGCTTCCTGCCAGAGATCGCCCTGCCCTCGCACAGCGAGAACGATATGATAATTCTTCTGAGTCGGAGCACACATACGAAGAATCAAATCAGTATGAACAGTTGGATTATCAGGGCTTCTGGATGGAGTTTAATGAGTATTGCAGGCAGAGGGGAATACCCTTTACGCTACAGGATACACGTACTCGAGAATATTCTATCCCATTGGATCGGGAAGGCTTTGAGATATGCTTGATTGCCAGTCCATCCAGAGGTCGCTGCATATGTGAGCTACGGATAAAGAAGGAAGATGCATGGAAGACCTTCCAGCTACTTCAGCAGGACAAGGACTTGATAGAACGTATAGCTGGTGCTCTGGAATGGAACCTTGGCTCGGGAGGGACCGAAGCTAGAATATCAATTGAGACAAAAGACGTCCAGCTTGAAGAGAGAGATAGATGGATAGAGGCTCATGCATGGCTCAGGCACCATTCCGAGGTGTTCTATAAGATCTTTGCTCCAAGAGTCAAGATGCTAGCTTTTCTTGAACAAAAGATGAACCAGCCACCCGACTCGGCAACTGGTTCATCTCAAGATGATATGCAGGAAGAAGCTTCCTACTGAGTCCAGCATACCCTTTGCTGGACCTTAGCTAGTTATTCTTTTACCTCTTTCAGCTCAGATATAAAGTTGGTAACTAGCTTGCGTACCTCGGGTGGGAGATCTGACCATATATTGTCCAGAGTTTCAATTGCCATTTGCAGATCTGCTGGTCTGTTTTCCTTAGGTGGCTCCTGGTGCCCTGCTATCACCATCAAATACTGGAATGGTAGACCAAGAGCCTCAGCATACCTCTTCAGAGTAGATGGTTCCGGGATACTACGCCCGAGCACGTGCTGCCCAACAGCAGCGGGCGAGATGCCGGCAGCCTCTGCCAGCACTCTGTAGGACCAGTGCCTCCTCTGAAGTTCCCTCCGAATGACCTCACTGATGGTTTCTTTTTGTTCTACTTGATTCGCCATGATTGCCTATGCCTCCCCGCTTTACTTTGTTTTTACTGTATTCTCTATAGCTTTATAGTGTAGTTCAAACATCCCCAATCAAGTTGAACACACTAGTGTAAATTACAGTATATACAAAGCTAATATAGAAAGTCTAATTGTAAACCTGTAGATTTTTTATTGTGAGCGCTATATTTGCCACCAGATTATCTCACATAGAAGTAACATGCGTAAATTCTGATGGCATATTTATTACGCATTATTTATACAGAAATGTTCCCAAGAGGATAGGACAAAATTCTCTAAAATTGGCTAACTAAGTGCTATCGTAATTACTGAACTTTCGTTGGTGAATCAATGGAAGACTTCTCTCTCAGCCCTAGCTGATAGCATAGCTCTCTTAGAAATCCTCCAGCATCGATTACTAGACCAGCTGTTTGGAGGCTACCTCTATCCAATAGTTTCGTAACTACAGATGGGTTTATATCGACACAGACCGTAAGTACGTTGGCGGGGAGCAGATTACCTACGGCTATAGAGTGCAAAGTGGTACCTATCAGCAGCGCCAAATCCACTCCTGCTTGAATATGCCTCCTCATAGCTCGCTGTGCTTCGATTACATCGGTGATGACATCTGGAATAGGTCCATCATCACGGATTGATCCAGCCAGTACGTAAGGCACATTGTTTACTATGCATTCGTACATGATGCCTTGTTTGAGCACTCCTGCTTCTACTGCCTGTCTTATACCACCATAGTATCTGATCTTATTTATGGCTCTTATGTGGTGCTCGTGCCCATGTTCGTAGGTTGCACCTTCGCTATTGGCATCAAGAGAAACTCCTAGACTGGTGTTAAAGAATGCGGATTCTATATCATGGGCTGCCAATGCGTTCCCTGCAAACAATAGATGTACGAAACCATGCTTGATCAGAGCAGCCAACTGAGGTCCTGCTCCCGTATGCACGATCGCTGGCCCACCCACCACTAGCGTTGTACCACCTGAATCTCGGATTTCTCTCATCCTCTGTGCTATCTCGGCTATAGCCGCGGCCTTAGGACGCTCAGTGCTTACAGCACTGCTCATGAAGCTAAAGACGTGCCCTTGTGAAGCTCGGGATGGTGAACCAAGGAGTGCGGGGCTTCTTGGACGTTCTATAGGGGAAACTTTAATGCCTTGATGTCCTACGACTATAGGGGTTCCTTTCCGCACGTCGGACATTGGCACAGTGTAGGCGCCTATTGGCTTGCCCTCTTCGTTTAGCCTTATCGCTATAGCCACATCCATCTCGATGTTCTCGACTGGAAACCATTTCCCGTTTATCCTGACTTCAGTAGGCATATTGGTAGTCGAGTAGAAATCTTCGGGCAAGACACCGTCTTTGGGAGCAGGCTCGGTACGGGCATCTACCTCTTCGCTCTCCAATAGCTGAGCTCCGAGTTTGGTAACAGCCTCCATTAGTTCGTCTAGGGTTTCTGGAGTAGGGGCATAAAGTATCAGTCTTGCGTAGCTGGGATCATATTTATGTTTACCTACTTCAAACTGCTCTATATAGAACTCAGCGTTATAGTCCATCACCAGATCCATGACCTGGGACAGGATGTGTGAGTCTATTATGTGTCCTCTGAGCTCTATGGTTTTATAGAATGGCAGAGAGCTTCGACCGTTATTTTGCCCTTGCATGCTTCCTCCAATTAGTTGAGGCGACTTATGTGTTAAATCTTGCTGCTGTTAGCCTCTGCTAAGTGTGTTCCGAAAACTGTTTGGGGTCAGTTACCGCAGCCTTCAATCCTGAGAACGCTTTCGTAAGATGCTTTCTGCCAACTAATAGTGCTACGAGCGAGCATAGTATATAGACGAACACCATCTCCATGTGGATGTCGGGATACACAAGTTGTACGGCGAACAGTATGAACAAGGCTCCTGCTCCGATTAGGGACAGTGTCAAATCTAGTAAAAGTATGATGGCAAGTAAGGACTGAGCTGCTGTCAACAGTATCTCTTCCACCTGCCTGTGATCGAGAGGCAATGAGTCAGGCCTCCCGGCAGATACTGAGTAGATAAGAGGCAACATGGCTATTAAGAGGGTCCATTGGTTGACCTTAGAGGATACCAACGCGCCCAAAGCTGCAGCTGCAGCCCCCCTCCAAGCGAATATGGATACCACAACAAATTCTGGAGCTTCTGATGCTAGGGGGGCTAGCCACTGGACAAGCAGGAACTCGTCGATACCCAGCAATGCGCCAGTTTCTACCAGGGAGTGAGCGAAAGGCTCTGCAACCAGCAGTATGCCGATTGCGGCTATTACCCCAAGGACGCCTGTAATCAATCGACGCCTAGCTTTGGGCAGACTACCAATCATTGCTGCAGGGCCCACGAGCTCAGGATGCTCAGCTGGCATCCTGGTAAGCTGCCACATATAGACTCCAAATATGGCTATCAGTATGGCCATATCTATCAGTCCTATAGAGCTGTTGAGAGGTATGATGAAAGCTATTGCGGTAGCTACGAGAAGGGTTATTATCTCTACCCCATGGCTAGGCTCCAGCGAAACGCTCTTTCGCCGGCTTCGGAGCCATACAAGTAGCACCACCAAAGGCCATGCCACACCTATAAGCAGCCTGTTAGCACCCGTCATGTTAGCGACTGCATAGCTTGCGTACGAAGGCTCCCTAGCAGCCAGCCAAGCGAACGTGGCATCTACTACGTACTCGGGCAATATAGCAATCAATGCTAGTAATGCCAGTGCCAACCCCTGAGATACATCCATCTGCAGTACCTCAGCTGCCCATGAGAGCAGGAACGCAGCTCCCACTATCGCAATACCATATATGAGTGCTTGCAGTGGGCCGCACCTTCAAGATGCAAGAATCTAAGTATCACCCCGGGGACAACTACTGCTACAGCGATAATAACTGCCAACCACTTAGACAAACTTATCCCTCCTATAGATCTCCCCATTTAAGAGTGTGAGTGCTTATGCATTATAGCTTTACGTAGCCTAGCAGAACAACAGCCTTTACTAGGGTTACTATACATAAAGCTGATGTGGTCTTATAATTACCCAGAACTATCCTCTCCATGTGCCTAAGATGAATATCCTATCGAGATCTAGGGTATATTCTCTCACCAAGGTCAAAGCGATTGTATTGTGCTATCTTCTATGGCTAGTTCTTGTGGTTCTGTCCTTTTTCTGCGGCATACAGATATGGCGTCCATCGATCGCCCTCTTGTTGTACCTAATATTTCGTGATAGCGATGCAGGCCATTTCTTCTATCTGTCAAGCGTAGTAGTAGTTGCGATTATAACCTTTAGCTTTATGATGTTATCTGAGTACTACTTACGAGAAGGTATACCCAAAGGCTTACTTTGGAGCAGGTTTCTTTCCTTATTTCTGTTTGTGTCGATACTAGTATTGGTTGGTCTTACACTACAGTACGTTCTATGGATGCTTATCTAACTGTGCTCAGTCCTTACTAAATGGTAGACTAGCATAGGTATTTTATGTCCAGGAGGTGGGTCTTGCAGGTCAAGCTAGCAAGGGAATTAGGATTCTGCTTTGGTGTCAAGAAGACATTGAAGCTATTTGATGATATGGGATCCGATAGTAGAGGTGTAAAAACTCTGGGAACCCTCGTGCATAACCCACAAGTAGTTAGTGAGCTCAAAGCAAGGGGTGTGGGTGTTGCTTACAGTGTTGATGAGGTGGACAGCGGCACTCTTACTATAACTGCTCATGGAGCTGGCCCCGACGCTTACGCCGAAGCCCAGCGGAAAGGACTTCGCCTTCTGGACACGACCTGTCCTCTCGTGACGAAGGTTCAAAAGATTGCTGAGTCGCTACACAAAGATGGCTACCAAGTGGTGGTCTATGGGGACCCCAATCATCAAGAGGTCCGAGGAATAGTGGGATGGACTGAAAACACTGCGTTAGTGAGTACAGATGCTAAGGAGCTTGTACCACGTCTTAAGGCTTTGACTAGCTCTAAGAAGCGAGTTCCTAAGAAGCTGGCTATAGTATCGCAGACAACCCAACCTGCTGAAAGGTTCAAGAGTTTTATAGCCGAGCTTGTATCTCTTCTCCCAGACGACTTCAATGAGTTCCATGTACACAACACCATATGTCAGCCTACGCTTGATAGGCAAAGTGCTGTGGTAGAACTTGCCAATGATGTAGATGTAATGGTGGTCGTAGGCGGTAGAGATTCGGCCAACACTAAGCATCTAGCTGAGCTCGCAAGCGAGGAGGGAGTTCCTACCTACCATATAGAGTGGCCAGAGGAGATAGACCCGAATTGGTTCAAGGGCGCTAAGGTTGTGGGCGTTACAGCTGGCGCTTCAACGCCAGATGCTGTAATTGAGAAGGTTGTGAAAACGATCGAGGCAATCGAGCCAGAAGAGTAGGCGTAAGTAGAAACTCTAGATCAGTTCTTCTGGGTATCGGCTTTGGCTAGTACGGCGTATCCTACGCAGATCCAGAGTAGCCCTGCTATTATTAGTCCCCTACCTAGGAAGTAAGATGTTATTGACTGTAAGGGCATCCAGAAGATACCTGTCATTATCGGAATCAGTCGCCAGCCTTCCTTTATACCCGTGCTTGTTACATGGGCCAACCCTATCAGTAATAGGGCGAATAGAGTTCCCATCAGCGAGGCGATAGTGCTTACTCCTATAAGCGAAGGTTCCTGTGGAGAAGCAGGCGGTCCTCCCAAAGCTATATAGAAGATGTTGAACACGGATGCTAGTACTGCGATATAAGCCAGTGCAAGTCCTAGTTGTGCAATAGCTTTGTCTCTAGGTTGTAATCTCCAGTATAGACCCACAACACACAGGCTAAGAAGCAACATTACAAGCGGGCTAAGATTGATATTGGCTCCTAACAGGAATAATAGGTCGTTGACTATGAGGATTACACCTCCGAGTATCCCTAAAGCTCCCAATACTCTAATTGCCCTTTCAGACACTTTTACCCCCGTAGATTTCGTCCATACAAAGGATAGCAGGTTTTGTTTTATTTTGGCTTGCCCAATTAGCCCACTGCTTTTATACTGTCAAGTAAGCTGATGTTTCCCTCCTTCGGCAGGAGAAAGGGGATGGATAGTTCAGATCCCATGGGCACCGGGATTGGTTCAGAAAGTCATTTGCCTTGGCAATCGGCTTACATACCGTTATTAGTTATAGAAAGCCACTCTAACAAAGTTATATTTGCTAACAGGGCTGCTCTCGATCTAATAGGTAAAAACGCCGATGATGTCATAGGTAAGTCTGCTTGCCAAGTCTTGCATGGTTCTCATACCGAACGCTCAGAGCCATGCCCAATTGAGCGTTTAGGTACCAGTATTGATGGGGATTATTTGACCTTTATAGATCGGATCTTCCTGCGCAGCGAATTCCCGACCGAAGTTAGGTTTTTCGCCTCCCCCATAAATATGCAAGAGGAGGAAGGTCAGTTTGGTCCTCATAATGCTATATTGCTGCTAATAGATACTCCTTCCTCTACGCCTTATGTAGACAGCTCCCAATTTGCAGATCTCTACAAGATGTCTGCTGGGGTGATTATTGCGGATGCTGACGATAATGTTCTCTATATCAATAGCACAGCTTTAGAACTACTAGGTTTTGAAGGGAAAGAAACTGACATTAAGGTCCAGGATGTGTTCTTGGGCTGCGAATTGTTTTCTTTGCAGGGCGAAAGTATCAGCTTGGACAAGCTGTTAGATGATTTCTCACTGGATAGCTTGTCTATCGACAACATAGTTGGACTGAGGAAGTCGGGCGTAGAGATTTGTGTTCAATTTACCATCTTGCCTGTCAAACTGCGGGATACTGAGTTGCGGTTTATTCTTCTAAACAACATAACCTATGTCCGAGATCTATATAAGTCCCTGCTCAGTCTGCGAGCCGAGAACAGTGCAATCCTGGAGGAGTCTCCCTTTGGGATAGCTGTTTTTGATCCCGACGGTCGTCTTATTAGAGTCAACAAGGCCTGGGAAAAGATATGGCTTACTGATAGAAACAAGATAGGTTATTACAACATATTTTCTGATAGACAGCTTCTTGAAAAGGGTCTGATGCCCTATATACGGCAAGCTTTTCATGGGATATCTGTATCAGTTCCACCCATCAGATATGAGATCCAGCCTGAAGATGGCTATGCTAGGACTATCAACAAATATGTGAAAGGTGTGATGTTTCCTGTGCAGCTCGGAAATGAGCTGCATGAAGTGGTGTTTGTACAGGAAGACATAACCTCGCAGCAGGAGGCTGAGCAGCAGTTAGCGGCTCAATACGGTGTAAACAGGTTGCTAGTGAGTGCTTCTTCTCTTGAAGAGGTGTGTGAGAGGATATTACGGATCGTAGGTCCTGCATTCAAGTGGGATTATGCTTCCATATGGATTAAGCAGGGGGATCAGGATTCCCCTCTATGCTTACATAGTTGGAGATCAGCCCGTATAGCTGTTGATAAGCAGATCGATTTCAGACACTTGTTAGGTGCTGATTATAGGATCATTGATGACGTAAAGGATGGCTCTCCCGTTTGGGCCGTCCACTCAATCGGCGCTAATGGTCCTAATACAAGAGATGAGATCTGGACTGGGGTAGCTATTCCCATCACTGTAGGGGGTAAGGTAACAGGAGCTCTTGAGTTCTGGAGAGAGGGCAACCACGGTAGAGATTCCAGAAGCCTAAGAGTGCTTCAGAGAATAGCCGACGAGATAGGGGCGTTCGTTCACAATCGATGGCAGGAGCAAGCCAGAAGAGAAGCAGAGGAAAAGTACAGGCGTATATTTGAAAACTCCGTTGAGGGTATGTTCCAGCTATCTGCGAAAGGTAAGCTGGTGGCGGCTAATCCTGCTTTCGCCAGAATATTGGGTTACTCCGGTGTTGAGGATGTTATTGGTTTGGAGGCAGATAGTCTGCAGAGAGTCTGCGTCGACGGTGATTGCTTTGATGACCTCAAGCAAGAGCTGCGTGCCAAAGGATACGTCAAGGATTACGAGGCGAAGATAACCAGAGTCGATGGAGCCGCTATATGGGTGCTTATTAGTATTCGGAAGATTTTAGACGCCTCTGGAAATGCCATTGCTTACGAAGGCACCGTACAGGACATAACCGATAGGAAGCTATCGGAAGAGGCTTTACTTGAGAGCGAAGCTAGATTCCGAATGCTGTTTGAGCAATCTCCTGATGCCATTCTCCTTATAGATCCTCATGATGACCAGGTTTTTTGGAAGATAGTGGACTGTAATGAAGCCGCCTGCAGGATGAATGGCTACTCTAGAGAGGAATTAATAGGTCAACCATTGGATATTCTGCACCCAGTACCTATGAGTCCTGAAGAGTGTGAGCAACACCTACATTCCTTAAGGACTAACGGTCCTGATAAACTGGAGGCTCTGCACAAGAGCAAGGACGGAAGACTGATATTAGTTGAGTCTTCATCTTCCTTAATAACTGTCAATGGCCGAGAACTTATACTCGGTATCGATCGAGATATTAGCGAAAGAAAGCGCGCTGAGGAGAACCTACGCGAGAGCGAGCTGCGCTTTCGAACGCTCTTTGAGCATTCCCCTGACGCCATATTACTTCTGGATCCATATGACTTAGAGGTTCCCTGGAGGATAGTGGATTGCAACGATGCTGCCTGCCAGATGAATGGCTATTCTAGAGACGAGCTTATAGGTTCACCAATTTCCATGCTTGATCCAAGCATGGACGACTTGGATGAGAGGAATAGGCATCTGGCGCAGATAAGACGAGAGGGTGTGGTAAAGGGGGAGGATTGGCATCGAAGGAAGGATGGTACTCTCTTCCCAATCGAGTTTACTACTTCGCTGATAATGGTGGGAGGAAGAGAACTTGTACTCGGTATAGACAGGGATATAACCGAGCGCAAGAGATCCGAAAACTTGTTAGCCCTCCAGGTAAAGAGACAAGACATGTTGGCAGAGCTGGGCCAAAGGGCCTTGGCTCATATGAACCTGGATGATCTGCTAGAAGATTCTCTATCTGTCTCTGTTCAAGCACTAGGACTTACAGGCATCGCATACTATGGGTTTGATCGAGATAAAAATCAGCTTATACTGAGGTCTTCTCTTGGGTGGGATGTTAGCCTTACTCCGAATCATCTTGAGGTCCCAGATATCTCGCAATGGTGGAGAGCACTCTGGAGTAGCGATAATCCTCCAAATGCACTAGGCGGGGGAGATAGAGATGAAGATGCAAACTATCTAACAATGATAGTGCATGGCAGGGATGAGCCTTACGGGGTGTTAGTCGCTCGTAGGAAAGAGAATAGAGGCTTCGATGAAGCGGATCTTCATTTCTTGCGCTCTGTTTCTAACGTCATAGCTAACGGTATCGAGAGGATCAACCTTGAGGCTCAGATATCTGAAAGTCATCTTAGAGTGCTTGCACAGAGCAAGTCTGATGTTCTTCTTATCTGTGATCCCTCAGGAGCTATAAAGTATGTAAGCCCATCAATTGAGGATGTGCTTGGATATGCAAAAGATAGCTTGTTTAGTGTCAATGTAGAGGATATTCTGCATCCCAACGATATAGACAGGTGTAAGGATTTCCTTGGTAATTTGTTGCCTACGAATGGGCATCCTTCTACCACGGAGCTCAGGTTCAGGCGGCAGGATGGCACATGGCGATACATGGAAGTTATAGGTACTAATCTCCTCGATGACCCTACTATCAAGGGCATTTTACTGAACTGTAGGGATGTAACTGATCGTCGCGAGGCTGCTATTAATCAGGAGAGAGCGCGTATTGCCAGGGAAATGCACGACACGTTAGCCCAAGTTCTGGGGTATGTTAACACCAAGGCTCAGGCCGTGCATAGAATGCTATCTCACGGAAGTGTGGAGGAAGCTGTTGTTCAGCTAGAGCAGTTGGCAAGCGCCGCTAGATCCGCTTATGCGGATCTCAGGGAAGATATACTCGGCTTGAGAACCTCTGTTGACTCCGAACGTAGATTGAAAGACTCTTTGCTTGATTACATCCGCACTTGGGAGCAGCAGAGTTCAATCAAAGTAGAGCTGGAAATAGATCCAGATGTGGACCTAGATGCCATTCCGTCTTCTGCTGAGATCCAGCTTTTGAGGATTATCCAAGAATCGCTGGCCAATGTCCGAAAGCACTCTAATGCCTCCTCTGCCAAGGTGAAGTTTGAAGAAGTCGACAACTGGCTGCAAGTAACTATAGAAGATGATGGACAAGGATTTGATGTTCATGATCAAGGTCGTAGTGATTTTCCGAGATTTGGAATCTCTATGATGAAGGAGAGGGCAGAAGCCATTGGTGGGCTATTATGCATCAACTCAGAACCTGGAGTTGGTACTACGGTTATAGTAAGGGTACCCATCTCTCATGAGATAGAAGATATGACTAATAAGACCGGCCTTAGAGTTGTCATCGCCGATGATCACGCGCTATTTCGTGATGGTATTAAGAGCTTATTAGAGTCTGAAGGTTTCCAAGTGGTAGGGGAGGCCAGTAATGGTCAAGAGGCAGTAGAGCTCGTACATAACCTGAGCCCTGACCTAGTTCTCATGGACCTCTCTATGCCTGTAATGGGTGGCCTGGATGCAATCAGACTGATCAGCGCAGATAAACCTAGTGTAAAGGTCATAGTGCTTACAGCTTCCGAGGAAGACAAAGATCTATTCGAGGCTATCAAGGCTGGAGCGCAAGGCTTTATCCCTAAGAACCTGGAATCCGAGGAGTTCTTCCAGTTGTTACGGAACGTTATCCGCGGAGAACCCGCTATTACTCCTCGATTGGCTGGCAAGTTGATCGACGAGTTCTCAAGGCCTGTAAGGAGTTCTTCGTTGCAGATGTTGACAGATAGGGAGCAGGAGATACTCCAATTGCTGGTAAATGGGGTCACTTCTACTAAGGACTTATCCAGACAACTTGGGGTTAGCGAACATACCGTGAAGTATCACTTAAGGAATATTTTATCCAAGCTCCATCTCCAGAGTAGAGCGCAGGTGGTTGCTTGGGCAGTACAACATGGCCTAAGCAGCAAGTAATCCGGATAGGGGGTACCTACACTTAAGTGTAGGTACCCCCTATCCCTTTTAGCGTGGTGGCCCGTTTCCTGCTATTGCTATTATCGTTCCTGATGATCCTGTAACTTCTCTATTTGCCTCCCCGCAGGATCGTCAGGTGCAGGAGGAGGGAGGCAGGAAATTCTTTTGGGGGTCAAGATGACACCACTTGGTATTTATCATTGCAGATTACAGAAGTTGTTAACTGAGCTGGAGGTTGAGACTGGTCATATACGCAGGTCAAGGGAACACTATCTCAGGTTGTTGGAAACCTGCAAAACTCCTCATCTGCACGAAGCCATAGTTCTAAGTTGGTGGCCTCACCTTCAGCAGATCAGTTGTAGAGCTAAGGATCTGGTTGTTAGAGCTAAGTCTATAGCTAGGGCAACAATTGATGGCCTGAAGGATGCGGGAGTCGCCCTTAGCCCTAATGACATGCTGGTGGCCGCTAGCCGCAAGGAAGATATTATTAGGCAGATAAGCGCTCTCGATCCTGAATCCCTTATAGCTAACATGCAAGATTCAATAGATCGTTGTGATCGAGTAGGTATGTACCTTTATTCGCTCTATGGTTATGAAGCGCTGCAATCAGTTGAAACTGATAGCAGCATTCCTGAGGCTCTCAGAGCAGATCTGGCAGATGTGCTTTCGCAGATAGCTGCTAAGCTCCAGGACAAATTGGTAACTACTATATTCAACGACGCAGAAGAAGTATTAGATAAAGCTGAGGATCTGGAGTGGGAAGTAGAGAAGGTCATGGCGTTAGGTGCTTCAGACCTGCACAGAGATTCAAGAGAGGACGCAGGTAACCATACGTACTCCAGCAGGATCATACACTAGTTTCCTACTCTAAAGTGTAGGACGAAAACTCTACTTTAGAGTATCGTTTTCTAGATCAATGTTGTTTAAGCTTATGGTAGGACAGTAGCAGACATCCCTCCGTTGCAGGGGGTGGAAGTGGTGAGCCACCCCCTCTACTGTCCTTCCTGTTTTATTAAGAGGTGAAGATCATGGATATCTCTACTCTCGAGTATGAATCAAGAGAGGAAATGATCAAAGGTATAGAGCTTATGGTGAGGGATGGCTGGGTGGTACAGTCCATCTGCTATCTAGTTACAGATAAGTACAAGGTAGAGTTCATTCGCGAGTCTCTGACCTCTGAAACTTCCATGAGCGAACTTGAAGCTACATCCAGCGCCTGATGTCTGCTTTGCTCTAGCTTGCTCTATTGACAAAGGTTATCAGCGTTGCTATAGTCTGGTGACAAGTGAATATTGAGGATACGGGAGCTCGGGTCAGCCGGGCTGAGAGGGTGGACAATCCCCATGGAGCTCCACCGACCGTTGGAACCTGAACCGGGTAATGCTGGCGCAGGGAATCATACAGATCTCTTTGGCCGTCGGCTTCTACCCGACGGCTTTTTGTTTATCTATAAAGAATTGAGCTTAGGAGAAGCAAATGGGTGAAGCTAAGCTGAAAACTGGCTCTACTTCCATACACCTGTACGAGCTTGCAAGGCCAATCTGGCAGAAGCAGTTTGAGCATCCTTTCGTAACCTCCCTAGGAGATGGGAGCCTTCCTCAAGAGAATTTCAGGTTCTATATATGCCAAGATGCCTTGTTTCTCAACGAGCTTACTAAGATATTTGGATATGCAACCACCAGATCTCAACAGCTGGCTCATATGGAGAGGTTCGGAGAACTCCTCCTCAACACCATAAGAGTGGAGCAGGAGCTACATCGTTCATACGCTCAACGCTTCGGTATGTCTCCTGAAGAGATGTTGAGCGTGGAGATGGCACCTACTAACTACGCATACACCAGCCACTTGCATGCTGTAGCTTCCGTCGGTACTCTGCCAGAGATCATCACAGCCATCCTGCCTTGCGCCTGGATCTATGCCGAGGTAGGCAAGTACTTTAGCTCGCAAGGAACACCCGCTAGTGATCATCCCTACAGGGATTGGCTGTTGACTTACTCTTCGGATGATTTTGAACAGGTGGGTGCATGGTTACGCCAAGTACTGGACGAATCCACGATCCATGCAGATGATATGGAGATAAGTAGACTGGAAAAGATATTTATCACAAGTAGCAGATACGAGTGGATGTTCTGGGATATGGCTTGGAGACAGGAACAATGGCCAGTTTAGATCTTAGGCTATACGTAATAACAGATAGAAAAATATCAGGTGGCAGGTCTCACGAAGAGATAGCGGCTGCCGCGATCGAGGGAGGGGCTACGGTAGTTCAGTTCAGGGATAAGGAGTTAAGTGGCAGGAAACAAGTAGAGACTGCGCTGCGCCTTAGAGATATTGCTCGTGCCTCTGGGGTAACGTTTATAGTCAATGACAGGGTGGACGTAGCGTTACTTTCAGATGCAGATGGAGTCCATCTTGGGCAGGACGATATACCAGCTTCTATGGCCAGGAAAATTATTGGGAATAAGATAATCGGTGTCTCGGCATCAACTGTTGAGGAGGCATTGTTGGCTCAACAGCAAGGAGCGGATTATTTGGGGGTTGGTCCTGTATTCCCTACTGGTAGTAAAGCTGATGCTGCTCCCCCAATAGGTTTGACTGGGCTCGCAGAGATAGTAAGATCTGTGGATATTCCTGTTGTGGCTATTGGCGGCATATCTCAGGAGAATTTGGTGGATGTGCTTGAGACGGGTGTGAGTGGCGTTGCGGTGATATCGGCTGTAGTAGCAGCCTCTGATATAACCCAGGCGGCTCACAATCTGAGGGCTGTAATAGATGCTCATAGTTCATATGGGACCACACATAGATGAAGCTGAATGAGCTTGGAGAGTTTGGCCTTATAAAACGTCTAGTGGATAAGTTGCCCGAATATGGCCGGGATGTGATCGTAGGGCCAGGTGATGATGTGGCAGTTTTGAGAACTAGCTCAGATAAATATTTGCTTGCCACTATTGATTCGCAGGTGGAAGGAATCCACTTTCTATTTGAATACACAGGAGCCAGGCAGCTGGGTGAAAAAGCGATAGCTATTAATGTCAGTGACATAGCATCGATGGGTGGTCAGCCCAGACACGCTTTGGTAAGCCTTGCGCTCCCAGATTCATGCCAGCTCAAGGTCGTCGAAGAGCTCTATGAAGGTATATACTCGGCCTCTCATGCGTATGGTCTGGATGTGATAGGCGGGAATATATCTAGCTCCAGGAGCGGACTCCTTGTGGATGTCTGTCTTCTTGGCGAGGTTGAGCCAGAACACCTTGTACTCAGATCTGGTGCTGCTCCGGGAGATGGTATCTATGTAACGGGGTGGCTGGGGAGCTCTGCTGCCGGTTTTGAGCTGCTGTGCAGCAAACTGAGGAATTGCGATGAGCGTATTTGGGAAGAGCTTACGAGTTCTCATCTTACACCTAAGGCAAGGCTGTACGAGGCAAGATCTTTAGTTGCTACCGGGGCGGTATCTGCAATGATCGACATAAGCGACGGCCTCATAAGTGACCTCGGGCATATTCTGGAGGCTAGTGGAGTCGGAGCTGTTGTGTATACCGATCGATTGCCTATAGCGACCGCTGTCAGAGAGGTTGCATCCACGCTGGGGAAGGACGCGTTACGTTGGGCTCTGTCTGGAGGTGAAGACTACGAACTGTTGCTAACAGGAGACAGGCGCGTCTTGGACGGTATAGCTTCTGATAATGGTCTGGGTGGTACTCCTCTTACATTGATAGGAGAGATATTGCCGCAGAGTGCAGGACTGCAGCTGGAAGGCTTGAATGATGCAAGCATACTTAGCAAGGGATGGGATCACTTCAAGAGGTGATTAATCATGAAGCGTACTATGACTATTGCTGGATCTGATTCTGGTGGTGGTGCAGGCATACAGGCCGACCTTAAGACCTTCTCTGCTATGGGCACATTTGGTACTTCTGTGATCACCGCAATCACTGCTCAGAATACTTTGGGCGTTACTGATGTTTATGGTTTGCCGGCTAAGATTGTCGAGTCGCAGATTGATGCTGTGATGAGTGATATAGGTACAGATGCTGCCAAGACTGGGATGTTATTTAGCGCTGAGATCATTGAGGCTGTAGCCAATAAGGTCAAGAAGTGGGAGATAGAGAACCTGGTTGTGGATCCAGTGATGGTAGCTAAGAGCGGCGATAGACTCCTGAAAGAGGATGCCATTGAGGCCATGAGACGGAAGTTAATTCCCCTGGCTCTCGGTAATAACCCCCAACATACCCGAGGCCGAGGTTCTGACTGATGTTAGCATCAAGAGTGAGGAGGACCGCCGAATAGCTGCCAGGGTATTGCACTCAATGGGCGCAGGATATGTGATCGTAAAAGGGGGGCATCTCGAGGGTGATCCGGTAGATCTGCTATTTGATGGTCAGCGGTTTCACGAGTTCAGGGGCGAGCGTATACATACAAACAACACTCACGGGACTGGATGTACATTCTCTTCCGCTATAGCTGCCCAGATCGCCAGGGGTAGAAGCGTTTACGAAGCTGTCTCCATAGCTAAAAGGTACGTGAGCGAGGCCATAAGGCAGGCTCCTCATATAGGGGCTGGACATGGTCCACTACAGCATTTTCCTAAATGGGAAGCAGATCTTGATTAAAAGCAAGGAGGGTAGGATTGAATTACGAAGTCAAAGCTGTTGAGACTCTAAGGATAGTAGCCAGGAATAAGCCTCTGGTCCATCATATAACCAATATAGTTGTGGCAAACGATACTGCCAATCTTACTCTGGGCCTGGGAGCTCTCCCCGTTATGGCTGATGCGGTTGAAGAGGTGGAGGAAATGACGGCATCAGCAAAGGCGTTGATACTCAACATAGGAACTCTTTCTGGAGAGTCTGTTGAGGCTATGATGCGTGCTGGTAGATCTGCCGCAGCACACAATGTCCCCATAGTTCTTGACCCTGTTGGAGCAGGTGCCACTAAACTGCGCACTGAGACGGCCTTGCGCATTCTGGAGGAGCTGCCGGTGACTGTTGTTAGGGGTAACAGAGGGGAGATAGGGGCGCTCGTAGGCTCAGGCCAAGTCAGGGGGGTGGAGGCTGTAGGCGATGAAGACCCTAGAGATGTAGCCAGAAGGTTCTTTGAGCGTTTTGGAGTGGTTACCGCCGTTACAGGTGTGTTCGATGTGATTGTTGGTAAGAATAAAGTCTTTGAGGTCCATAATGGTCATCCTTTGCTCGCAAGGATCACAGGCTCAGGTTGTATGGCTACTACGGCTGTGGGTGTTTTCCTTACTACCGGCGAAGATCCTGCTCTACAGACGGCCCTGGCTTTAGGATCTTACGGTGTAGCCGCGGAGCGTGCTGCCAAACACGAGCCAGGACCTGGAACTTTCAGGAGCAAACTGTTGGATGAGGCTGCCGCCCTGCTCACTAAGGGAGTGGATGGAATAGATATTCGCGAAGTAGAGGATTAACTTCCATCGGTACAGGGAAATTAGATTCCCTGTACCGATGAATTCCAAGAAGACAAAAATAACTGAGTGATTAACAATGCATTGCACCCTGTGGGGCCGTCAAAGCTAGAAGTAAGAACAGAAATGGCGCCAGGGGTGCAGACTTAAAAGCCTTACTTAAATTCTTGGTACGGGCAAAAGGCTGCATTTTAAAGCGCTGATAAGTTCGAGTTCTCCCACCTTTGATCCTCAGGCTTGTCTTAGTTTGTCCCTGCAGACTTACCTTTATAGGGTTGATTACGTTGCTTGATAGGAACATCCTTTGTAGCTTCTTCGTTTGATACTTGGCTGGACCAAAAACTATCGTTCAGCACCATATTCCTTAAAATTCTTCTACTACCTGGAGGGTGTCTTGATCATCGGTGAGTTATCTATACTTCTTATCGCCCTAGTAGTACTGATCCTAAGATACTTATCTTGTCGTACAAATGCTTCATCAACACCTACTGTGCGAAATGAAGGCAAGCCGATTGCAATTATTCTCACCGCCTCTGTTGGTGGTGGACATGAGGCTATAGGACAAGCAGTCAGAGCAGAGCTGGAAAGGAATGGCTACACCGTACATGTTGAAGATGGATTGAGACTGATGGGAGATCTCATCAACTGGATAATGGTGGGCTCCTATGCCAGAATGCTCAGGCATATGCGCTGGTCCAGAAAATCTCTTGGATCGCTAATGTGGGATGTGACTTTCAAACTGACTGCATTTGGTTGGTCTGCACGCCTAATTCGTCTGCTTGTGGGGGTATTCTTTTCTCGAAGGTTACTGCCTGTAATAGAAGAGAGTAAACCAAGCATTGTAATATCGACCTATCCATTGGTCACTGCTGCGTTAGGATATCTTAGAAGGACTGGTAAGCTGGAAGTGCCCGTGGTTGCGGTTATACCAGATTACGGTGTGCATGCACTATGGGTATCTCCATATGCGGATATGCATCTAGTAACCTCAGAGCAATCTGCTAGGCTGGTGGAGTCTGCTGGAGGGAAAGCTTGGGTAGTCCGAATGCCAGTCGATCCTTCTTTTGATAATCTGCCTCCTAAGAGTATTGCCCGTACTAAGCTGGGAATTCCACAGGCGGCCTTTGTAGCATTAGTAGCTGGTGGCGCTTGGGGTATTGGCGATATACGAGGAGCGGCCGAGCATGCAGCTGCAGCAGGAGCATTTACTATAGTTGTAACGGGTAAGAACGTTGGTCTAAAGAAACACCTAGAAGCCTGCCTTGGGAACACGCCTAATATCAAGATCTTAGGTTGGACTGATAACATGCCTGATCTCATGGCAGCTTCTGATTGTCTCATACAGAATGCGGGTGGAGTTACCTGCCTGGAGGCCCTACATGTGGGGCTGCCAATCATAATGTACAATCCAGTACCTGGGCACGGAGAGATGAACGTACGCGTCATGGAGCAAGCGGGAGCAGTCTGTTGTGCCCGTACACCTCAAGAACTTACTAATCTATTGACTGAGGTCATGAGCGGACAGAGATCATTACATACGCCGATACCCTCCTCTCTTACACCCTCTGTGGTAGATGCTGTAGAGAGCACAATTGCTCGACCTGCACGTGCAACCGTTGGTGTAAGTAATGCTACAGACTGGTTGCGCCGAGTTGGGTATGGCATCATAGCTGCCAGTGTGTTCCTGTGGCTATCACTTACTCCAACAGGATTAGTGCTTGCTTCAAGGGCATTGAAATTGCCGGTGGTTGGCTATCATGCTCCTAAAGGTAGGGTGTCTATAGGGGTGAGAGTAAGCGACCCTCTAACTGCCAGGGCTATAGAGCAAGCCGCCTGGAATACTGATGGATGCATAACGATCTTTGCCGATGACAAGGCTGCGATTGGTCTGTACCCTAGTAGAAAAGTGCAGTTTGGTGTGTCTGAGCCCTCATATCAAGGTAGACTGCACTCTCCATTCAGCGAACGGAGACATGCAGCTTTGATAGCTCATGAGATCCAGGATCATACCGGTGAATATCCTCATTATTTTCTCCCTGCAGGGAGTCCGAACATTACCGAATTGATCGAAATGCCTAAGCATACACATCTTGCCACCTGGCATAAAACAGGCAGACATTTTCCAGATAAAGGTCTTATCATTGTTGATGCTAGGGGATTATCTCCATCGGAAGCTGTTCATCACCTGCATTCGACAATGGACGCTATCAGGCTTAGGGGATTGACGTGCACAGCTATAAATGGTTTATAGCTCTGCCCGCAGGGATTATAATTGCCCATGCACTGCCTGCTGTTTCTCGTCTTGGTATGGGCGGATTATTATTTCCTGTGATCAGAAGGGTAGACAGTAGCGATTCTGTTGTGCTCACTTTTGATGATGGTCCAGATGTATATACGGTAAAGATCTTGGACGTTCTTTCAAGATATGACACTAAGGCGGTATTCTTCGTGGTGGGTGAACAGGTCGAGCGCCATCCCAATCTGCTGAGAGAAGTGGTTGCCGCAGGCCATGAGATAGGCATACACGGATACAGGCACGTGAGCCATCTCCTGCGTGCCCCATTGACGACTATAGAGGATGTGCGTAGGTGCAAAGTAATCATCGAGGACACAACAGGCGTTTCTCCAAGATATATACGTCCTCCTTATGGTGTGTTTTCTTTGGCCTCTTGGGTAGAGAGCGTCAGACAGGGATGGATGCGTGTGCTATGGTCACGGTGGGGCAAAGATTGGATGCCCGAAGCCACGCCATTACAGATAGCTCAGAATATCAGAACTCCAGAGGCTGGTGATATCATACTCTTGCACGATTCTGATAGGTATTCCTATCCAGGCGCACCGTTGCGTACGATCGAGGCACTTCCGATCATTCTGCAACATATTGCGCATAAAGGGATGCATACCACCCTCCTCTGTGATCTAGTCTAAGGAATAGGGTCGATGTTGTTAGGTATACTGTTTATTCTTCTATCTAGCCTGGCCTACAATTTTGCCACGGTTGTATTGGCGGCTCTCGTAAGGACGCACTTGCCAGGTATCAGGTTTATATCTAGATCCTGGCTTTTAAGTCAGGCTAATAGCGTGATCCTCATAGTCTTAATGAATGCTCTTGGCTGGGTGTTCGAAGTTCTATCCTTGAGGCTTATCTCCCTGACGTTGGCTAGAGTGCTCAGTGTAGCTGGTGTTGGATTCCTGTTAATCATGGCACGTTGGAGCCTAAGAGAGATGATTGGCAGGCGGGACCTTGCTCTTGTAAGCGTATTGTTGCTAGGAACAATGCTAACAGTTATAGCATCTCCACCTATGGGTAATATTACACCTAGCTTGGTGCAATGGTTTCTTCTGTGCATTCTGTTTTTAAGCCTGGCTACGCTTCCATATCTGCTTGAAATATTTCAATTGTCTAAGAGGGTGTCATTGGAAGCTATAGCCTCAGGATCTGCATATGCATTTAGCGGGGTGTGTAACAAGGCTATAGCCATCTATATATCAAGTAAACACTTATTACCACTAGCATTGCTTCTAATTGGCCTTGTAGTCACTAGCCTGTGGGGTTTTTGGGAAGAGGTAAGAGCTTTAAGATATGGATCCGCTTCAACTGTATCCCCTATCATTCTGGCTATAAGTAACATGTTACCCTTGGCGGCAGCACCTATATTATTTGGTGAGACATGGCCAGCAGACAACTTCAAGAGAGTTTTGCTCATGCTGGGAATAAGTATGAGCATGGTTGGCACCTTGATGCTTTCTGTATCTTCAAATGTATCTCGAATTGGGGCCCCAACCGCCTCTACAAAAAAGTGAAAAAGTGAGGCCCTGGAATATCCCAGGGCCTCGATTCTAAGCGGTGACAGCTCCTAGGGAGACGATTCTTTTCTCCTCTGCAGACTTGTAGGCTCCGAGTATAAGCTCTAGTACTCTGATACCATCTTCCTCGTTCTGAAGCGGACGCTTACCCTCAGCAATTACCTTCGCGTACTCGCCCATCTCTATGTGGAAAGTGTTGACTGCTGGAAACTCATAAACCTGGGGTTCTTGCCCATCAAGGGCGAGGACTAGGTTGTTATCTTTGCGGTAAAGTTGGCCATTCTCGCCTATTACTAGAAACTGAGACCACCCTTCGGGTTTATCGTAAGCCCAGCTGGTCACGATGTTACCGACTGCGCCATTTTCAAAGCGTACAAGTACCTGTGCTGAATCCTCACCCTCTATGTTCAGCCTGTGCCTGCTGAGCATAGCGACTACCTCTACAGGCTCGCTGGCAGCTAGATAGAGAAGGAGATAGGAAGGATGATACCCTGTATCTATGAGTTCACCTCCGCCCACCAACTCGCGAGAGGCCCTCCACCCAGCATTAGCATTCACCCACTTATTAAAGAAAGTGTCCACGGTTCGGATCTCGTAGATCTTTCCCAGCAATCCCTGATCCAGGATCTCCTTGGCTTTCTGGACGGAAGGATAGAACAGCTGGTTGTGGGCACACATGAGGGTAACACCGTTCTCACGCACTACTTGACGTATCTCCTCAGCCTCCTGCATGTTCAAGCATAGCGGCTTCTCACACATGATGTATTTGCCAGCTTTCGCGGCCGCAACGATGGCATCTTTGTGCAGATGGTGTGGTAGGAGTATATCTACGCCATCTATATCTGCTTCTTGCAGCATCTTGTGGTAATCACTGTACTGCTCTGCTCCACCAACGATGTCTGCTATCTCCTGCCTGTTACCCTCTACTATGTCGCATACCGCTGTTACTTTGACTAAATCTTGGTACTTTGTATACCCTCTCGCATGTTGATGAGCGATTCCCCCACAGCCAATTAGTCCTATCTTAACAGTCACCTTTCAACTCCCTGATATGTTATTTTGTGTGCCCAGTGGATTTTACCCTCTGCCATGATTAGAAGGTCAAGGTTATAAGTAAGCACTACATCTTATTGCTTATGCTTGTGCGTAATAGGTATTGATCGATATCATTTGTTATGACCTTTCCTTTTACATCCGTTGCTTCTGAGGTTACGGGGTGAACGCTTTAGTTGAGCTCAAGGGGATTTGTGCTTCTCTTCAAGGGGAAAGAGTTCTGCACTATATTAGCTGGACTATCGAGCGTGGACAACAATGGTTGCTGGTTGGCCCGAACGGTTCTGGAAAAAGCACTTTGATGAGGGTCTTAGGGGCTGAGCTATGGCCAGAACCTAGGGTTGGGACCCGTACATATAACTTCACAGGTACCCCTAGCAGGAGCCCGATAGATGCCAAGCGGCACATAGCTATTGTCTCTCCTGAACTACAAACTAAATTCAAAAATCTGGAGTATTCTCTCACAGGCTGGCAAGTGGTACTGTCCGCCTTCTCAGATACCTTCCTACTATACAGTCCCTTGAATACTGACCAGATATCTCTCGCTAGTTGCTGGGTGGATCGTTTAGCTATCCGTAATCTGATGGACGTACCGATTCAAGAGATGTCGTATGGCGAGTTACGTAAGGTGCTGATAGCTAGAGCTGTGGTTAGACAACCTGCTCTTCTGTTGCTTGATGAGGTGTGTTCTGGCTTGGATCCCGCTGCCAGGAGAGATATTCTAAATATGCTTGACCAAATAGCCTTATCTGGAGTGTCGATAGTGATATCCTCACATAGAGATGAGGATGTCTTTCCATCTATAACCCATGTGATCCGCTTGCAGGATGGCAGGGTAGTCTGGCAGGGGAGGATATCCGAATACTATCATTTGCTTCAGGAGGTTGAAACAGAGGACGAACAGACTAATGTCTGGAGGGAAAGTCTTCATATCCACAATGAACAGCTGACTACCGAAAGCCCATCCTTAATAGAGATTCAGGGAGCAGATGTCTACTTAAATAATCGTCAAGTGCTGAAGAGTATAAACTGGATGCTCCATCCTGGTCAGCACTGGATTATCCGTGGAGGCAATGGCGCAGGTAAGAGCACGTTCCTCCGACTTATTCTGGGAGATTATCGCCCCGCATTGGGTGGAACCATCAGCAGGTTTGGTCTAGATAGGCTCGGATTGTGGGAGATCAAGAAGTATATTGGCTATTATTCTCCTGAGATGCAGGAGATTTTCAGAAGAGATCTTATTGTAGAAGAGGTCATAGCTTCGGGTTTTGAGGCTTCTTTCGAACCCCAAAGACCTTTTTCCCAGGAGCAGATGCTCAGAGTTAGGGAAGTTATGCGCTTTATGGAGATTGGAGAGCTAACTGGTAAACCTTTAGGGCGAATGTCGCATGGTCAGCTAAGGAAGGTGCTTCTGGCTAGGGCATTCGTCAATAGTCCTAAGATACTTCTGCTTGATGAGCCTTTCGATGGCTTGGACTTTAGATCGCGATCAAATGTATCGAAGATACTTGGTTATATCGCTAGAAATGGGACAAGCCTAGTACTCACCAGTCATTATAATGAGGATATACCGGCCTTTATAACTCATCAGATGCTGATGTCCGATGGTAGAATTGTGGAGCAAGGAGCACTGGTGGCTAACGATTAGTAATTAGTGCCTTTCACCTGCCAAGTCTCTCCTGTAACCTCTCTCGTAGAAGCCTTAGTAGCTCGACAGCGTCGCCAACAATCCCCACATCAGCCATACGCATGATAGGTGCATCCGGATCTTTATTGATGGCTATTATGCTTTTGGATCCCCGCACACCTTTCATATGGTGCACGGCGCCAGATATACCACAAGCTATATACACATCGGGTCTGATGCTAGCGCCTGTCTGCCCTATTTGCTCAGTGTAGGGTCGCCAACCAGCGTCGACGGCAGCTCTTGTAGTGCCAATAGCCCCATCTAGCATGGCTACCAGTTCCTCTATGAGCCTGAAGTTATCAGCACTACCCATACCTCTTCCACCAGCTATGACCAACCTGGCGTTCGTAAGAGTAGGACCTGGTTTTCTTTCCACTGTACTTCTGATAACGCGTGGGTAGGTTTCGTCTAGCTCGAACATACTTATGTACCTGGTTATACCCCCCACGTTATTTGCATTTGCCATCTTTAGGGAGTGGTCTGAAAATGCGCCCTGCCTTATCAGAAGTATGTGAGGGTTTTTACCTTTGAGTCTGCACTTGGCAGTGTAGCTCCATCCCCATTGGACAGCAGCCACCGTAAGGCCATCTTCTTCACTAACATCCAGCACGTTGGAGAGCGCACCCGTTCCCAATTTTGAGGCTAGTCTGGAGGCGATGTCTCTTGAGGGCGGATCGAATGTGAACAACAGAATTCTAGGGGGCGTACCTTGATCTATTAACCTGTACAGGGTTCTGGCATGTGGCTCAGCCAAATATTCATCGTATCTAGGGTCGGCGTCTACGATTATCTCAGAGGCTCCTGCTTCACAGGCTTCATCTACCACTCTATCTGCTTCTCTCCCAAGTAATATCAGTGACGTGCGCCCCATACTGGAGGCTTTGCTTAGAATATCCCGTGTATTTTCGGCAAGTCTGCCATTACTGTGTTCTCCATATATCCAGATATCATTGCTCATAGCAGTCCCCTCTGAGTCAGTATGGTAAGTATACGCTCCACTCCTTCATTGATATCTGTAATTATTTGAGGCTCTGCTTTAACTTGGGGTTCTACAATCTCTATGACCTCTTCTATATTCTCAAGGTCATCTGAGGATAGTCCTATCTCGCTGATGCTCAATATCTTTATCTGTTTGTTCTTTGCCTGCATGATACCCCGCAAAGTTGGGTACCTTGGTGTGTAAGCCCCACTGGATATAGTGAGCAGCGCCGGTGTACTGCTCACGACTTCTTGATAACCATCTGCTGTTAGTCGCTCTATACCTAGGCTGTTGTTATCCATGGACAGTTTTCTTACCAGAGAGATGTGAGGCACCCCTAGCAGACCGGCCAGCATACCAGGTACTAACCCACTTGAGGCGTCTGAGCTCTCAGTTGAGGTCATTATCAAGTCATAGGGCATAGTAGATATAACTGATGCTAATACTCGTGCTGTGACGAAAGCATCTGCACCTTCCAGAGCTTCGTCCGAAACTAATACTGCAGCATCTGCTCCCATAGCAAGACCCATCCGCAGAGGCTCTACAGCGCTCTGCGGTCCCATGGATACCAATGTTACTTGGCTATCTGGAGTAGCTTCTGCTAGGCGCAAAGCCCCTTCCAGGGTTACCTCGTCTCCTGGATCCATGACGTTAGGTACTCCTTCTCTAACTACCCGGAGTGTATGTTTATCTACCTTTAAATCCACCTTAGAAGGATCTGGTACTTGTTTCACACATACAACAATTCGCATATGAGTCTCCAAGCAGTTGTACGGGGGTATTATACGCTGATAAACAGCTTTATAAAGCAATAAAGGGCGGGAGTTATCTCCCGCCCCTCGAGTCTTATCTACAGGGATTACTATTACTCGGATTGTTGTTGTGGCTTACTGCTCTTATAAGAAGGGCCGTACAGCATTTGTCGAGCCTCTTCGCCCACACCTGCCGCGTCGCAGTCCAACAGGGTGGAGAAGATGGCTCTCTTGAGTGCGCTTACCTTGTAGTCCTCAATGTTGCCCGAATCTATCTGTTCCCTAAGCAGGCAAAGTCTGTGCAATCTATCCAGGAAGAATAGCTGCCAACGGTCATAAGTCTTGACCTTGGGCTGCTGCCTCTGGGTCTCGCTGGCCTGGTTTTCCTTGACTTCCCTTATCTCACTCTGGTTCATAACTCCAACTCCATTTCCGGGCCTGCGGCCTACTTGGCTTTCATAATAAGTATAACAGCTTGGCAATTCAAGACATAGTACCTACACAGGTAGTTGCCAAGAGTGTATAGCAGCTAGCATGCCAAAGGTTGCGACTGGACATCAGCTCTTTGCGATTACTACAATTGACCTGAGAAACAACTAGAGGTAGTCCCTTTGGCAGAGCTGAGTCCGATTCTCCCATTTATATATAACGCCAAATTGGTTGGAGATGTTTCTTCTGTAATTACTCCACCTTATGATGTGATTAGCGCCGAAGAGTGTGCTCTTTACAGGGCAAGGCACCCTTATAGCGCCATACACATAGAGTTGCCCTCTGCCCGCAGTAATTCTAACCCCTACGAGGAAGCCGCTAAGCTCGTTCAGGAATGGGTGGCTTCTGGGGTTTTACAGCCGTTTCCTGAACCTGCTATGTTTGTACATCAGCAGACTTTTACCTGCCACGGCAAGAACTACACTCGCACTGCGTTGGTAGCAGGCGTTCGCCTGGAGCCTTGGGAAGCCGGCGTGGTGATCCCTCACGAGCGTACTTTTGCCGGCCCTAAGAAGGACAGGCTTGAACTCCTGAGGGCCACCCATGTAGCTCCCAGCTCTATATTTGGACTTTATGAGCAGAAGCCGCCAGTAGCTGAGGTAATAGCCTCGGTGGTATCTGCGGGTGAACCCCTGATTGTAGCCTTTGAACCTGATGTTGAGCATAAAGTCTGGGCAATTACCGATGCTAAGCAATTGGCTACAATCCATAGTGCTATGAGAGACTCCAGGATCTACATAGCAGATGGCCATCACCGCTATGAAACAGCGCTGGCCTACAGAGATGAGCGTAGGCTTCAGGATGGTAACTACGATAATGCTGCCTATAACTATGTTGCTATGAGCCTGGTTGCTTTCGATGATCCTGGCCTGGTAGTGTTGCCTACACACAGACTTATAAGAAATCTGGCTCCGACTCTGGTGGACGAACTTCCTGCTAGAGCAGGTAAGTTCTTTAGTGTTGATAACCTTGAGTTGATTTCGACCAGTGAGGGAGCTGTACAACAGATACTTCGTAATGACTGGGATTATGCTTTCTTAATATACGGCCGTCGAGGAGCTTGGCTTTTCACGGCAGACCATGAGGTTGCTGCTTATCTTCCAGAGGATAGGTCCGAAGCCTGGAAGAAGCTGGACTTGGCCGTTCTGCACGAGCTAGTGTTCCGGAAATTACTGGATATGGACCTTGGAAATATTGAAGAATACGTGCAATACACTAGAAGCATTGAGTATGCAGTTGCTGCAGTTAATGATGGTGATTTCCAATTAGCTGCATTTGTCCGACCTACAGGGGTCGATCAACTGAGGGCAGTAGCTGATGCTGGTGACAGGATGCCTCATAAGAGCACTTACTTCTATCCCAAGTTCCCAGCAGGGTTGATAATCAATAGGCTGGATGTGCGTTTGCCGCGAATAGCGGAGGTTATGCGTTAATGGGCAAGGGTAGAAGAAACTGGTCTCAGATAACCTTTGTTATCTTGGTAGTTTTGATTGTGGTCTCTCTGCTACTACAAACATGCGGTCCCGCTTTGTAAGGAGGTAGGCTTTGGGTACCGGCGAAGAGCGCAGGCTTCGGCTGGCTATGCAGAGGCAGGGTAGGTTGACGGAAGGAACTACCTCGCTCCTCCGAGGTATAGGGCTGCAATTTGAGAGCTATCAACAACGCCTGTTGACTCCTTGCCGCAATTTCCCACTTGATATACTTTTCGGTCGCGATGATGATATCCCTGAGTATGTAGCCGATGGCACCGTAGATCTAGGTATTGTCGGCCGCAACATGATAGTCGAGAAAGAGGCTAGGGTTGAAGAGCTCCTTCCTTTGGGATTTGGATACTGTTCCTTGGTAGTAGCTGTGCCCAATGATTCTAGTATTGAGTCTCCTGAACAACTGCATGGTAAAAGGGTTGCTACTTCCTATCCGAAACTCTACCAAGCGATACTTTCAGAACTTGGGAGTAGAGGTGGAATTGGTAGTGCTATCTGGGTCGGTAGAGGTAGCACCTTCGCTCGGAATAGCCTCGGCTATCGTAGACATAAGTGCCACCGGTAGCACTCTGGTACTAAATGACCTAAGGACTATAGCCACCGTTTTGGAATCCGAGGCCGTGTTGATAGCTAATCCTGAGACCGTTGAGTCATCTGATGTAAAACCTAACATAGACAGGCTGCTTCTCAGGATCAAGAGCCTACTTGCCGCCAAGCAATACAAATACGTGATGATGAATGCCCCTAGATGGGCACTGCCTGCAATCCGTAAGATCACACCGGGACTTAAATCTCCAACGGTTGTACCGCTGGCTGATCCAGATTGGGTGGCGGTACACACCGTTATCCAAGAGAGCGAGTTTTGGGAAGTTATCGAGAAACTAAGGGAAGCTGGAGCCTCCGAGATACTGGTCAATCCTATAGAAAAGCTTTTACTCTAACTGAAAACTGAAAGGAGTCCCGTTTTGAACAGCGTAGCTCCCGTACGCACTATAAGGCTAGCAGATCTATCACCTGAAGAGCGTCAAAGGCTAACACAGAGATCCGGGGCCATTTCCATGGATGTGACTTCTGTCGTACGTCAGATAGTGGAAGATGTGCGCCAGAAGGGTGATGAGGCAGTTCGGGAGTATACAGAGCGCTTTGATGGGGTAAAACTTGATTCCCTAGAGGTGCCCCGCGTAGAGATCGAAGCTGCTTTGGATAGTATAGACCAGCATCTGGCAGAGGCTATGTCCATCGCCGCATCTAATATCAGGGCGTTTCATAGTGCTCAGATACATCCTGAACCTGTAGTAGAGACTTCGCCGGGAGTAAAGGTCTGGCGTGTGTGGCGCCCTATTGAGAGGGTAGGGGTGTATGTGCCGGGTGGTGGAGCTAGATATCCGTCTACCGTCCTAATGCACGCTGTACCAGCATCGGTAGCAGGCTGTAATGAGATAGTATTGTGCACACCCCCAGGACCTGATGGCAAGGTGCCAGAAGCGACTTTAGCGGCGGCAGCGCTTTCGGGCGTCACCAGGGTGTTCAGTATTGGAGGTGCGCAAGCTATAGCTGCTATGGCATACGGTACTCAAACCATACCGCCAGTTCAGAAGATCTTTGGACCAGGTAATGTGTACGTTACTGCTGCCAAGATGCTTGTGTTTGGTGATGTGGATATAGACAAGCCTGCAGGACCTTCTGAGCTGGTAATTATCGCGGATGATACGGCTGATCCTAGAGAGACGGCTGCGGATCTTATAGCACAATCTGAGCATGCTCCTGACAACGCAAGCGTACTGGTTACCACCTCCGAAAGCCTCGCGGAGGCGGTACTATCTGAGCTGACGAGGCAACTGGAAGACTTGCCAAATAGGGACAGGGTCATCAGCTCGTTCAGGAGCAATGGTTTCATCCTCCTAGTAGAAGATCTTGCTCAGGCTGTAGGGTTTGTCAATGAGTATGCTCCAGAACACCTTCAGATAGTTACTGTTTCTCCTAGAGAGATTCTGGAAGGTATCAATAACGCAGGGTCCATATTCCTCGGAAGGTACTCACCTGTTCCTGCCGGGGATTATGCAGTGGGTAGTAATCATGTGCTGCCCACCAGTGGGAGCGCACGCACATTTGGTCCTCTGTCGACTGAGGAATTTGGTAAGTGGGTACAGGTGCAGGAGCTTACACAAGAAGGCTTAAGATCTATATCAAATGCTGTAACAGCTATGGCACGTGCTGAGAACCTGGAAGGACATGCTAGAGCTATTGAGGTGAGGTTTTCTGTCTGATGAGTTCAAAGCAGGATGTAAGGAAATATCTTAGGCAACATCTGGAAGATCTCGAGCCCTATAGGGGAGTGGAGACCATAGACTCCCTGGCGGCGAGGTATGGGTTGGATGTATCTCAGATAGTTAAGTTGGATGCTAACGAGAACCCCTATGGGCCATCTCCTTTGGTGTATCAGGCTCTTGCCAACCTGCAGGATATCAATAGGTATCCTGATCCGTTATCGACATCCCTTAGGAGGAAGATAGCTGAATATGCGGGTGTAACTACTGAACAGGTGTTGGTAGGCGCGGGGGCTGACGAGATCATAGAGCTACTGATCCGCCTGTTCGTTGGGACGGGAGAAGCTGTGGTGGATTGTCAGCCTACGTTCAGCATGTATTCGTTATTTACTCTACAGAATGCTGGCGAGGTCATAGATGTTCCTAGGGGTGACGATTGGAACATTGATTTGCAGTCTATACTCAAGGTTCTAGCAGCCTGGCCGGTAAAACTGGTATTTATTTGTTCGCCTAACAACCCTACTGGTAATCTCGTATCAGAACAGGATGTTGTACGCTTACTAGATACTGGCATCCCCGTGGTAATAGACGAAGCTTATTATGAATTCGCCGGTAAAACTTTCGTAGGATTGTTGCCTAGGTATCCCAACCTGTTTATAGTAAGAACCTTCAGTAAGCTTGCAGGTCTTGCTGGCTTGAGAGTGGGGTATCTATTAGCGTCCGAGATCATAGTCAACGAATTGCTGAAGATCAAGCAGCCATATAACGTTACAGTTGCAGGGCAGGCTGCTGCTCTAGCTTCCCTACAAGACATTGACAGATTACAGGACAACGTGCGCAGGCTTGTAGAGGAAAGGGAGCGTATGTTCACTAAGCTCAGGGAGCAAGGTGTACTTCAGCCTTATCCTTCCAAGGCTAACTTCCTCCTGTGTAGAGTCAATGGAGATGCAAAGCTTGTGAGAGAAGAGCTCGCGAAGAGAGGTATTTTTGTACGACACTTCTCCAAGCCTAGGATACAAGATTGCCTACGCATATCCGTTGGACTGCCTGAGCATACTGATCGCCTGATCGAAGCTTTGGATGATATCAAGAACTCCGTGTTGATAGGATAAATCATGATAGCGAGCAGGACTGGCAGCTTTCATAGAAAAACTCTTGAAACTGATATAAGGGTCGAGTTGACTCTTGATGGGGAAGGACGTGCCGAGGTAGATACAGGAATCCCCTTCCTGGATCATATGTTGATCTCACTTGCCCGCCACTCTGGTATGAATGTTTTGGTCCAGGCCAAAGGTGATCTGCATATAGATGATCATCATACTACCGAGGATGTTGCCTTGGTTATGGGCAAAGCTTTCAGAGCAGCTGTGGGCGATCGAGTTGGAATAGCCAGGTTTGGTTATGCCTACGCTCCTATGGACGACTCGTTGGCGCGGGCAGTAATAGATATATGTGGAAGGCCCTACTCAGTGTACAAGGCTTCTGGTCTGGAATCTCATGTGGGTAGATTTCAGACCTACCTGGTGGGTCATTTCTTTAGATCCTTTGCACAGGAAGCTGGCGTTACCCTGCATGTAGAGCTGCTATATGGACATGATCCACATCATTCCATAGAAGCTATGTTCAAGGCCCTTGCCCTGGCTATTCGCCAGGCTATTACCATACATGGTAGTGATGTTCCTTCTACTAAAGGAGCTCTGGATTAAGCTGTATGAAAGATTCATCGCCTTTAATAGCAATAGTTGATTACGGGGCAGGTAACCTGCATAGTGTGACGAGGGCAGTAGAGAAAGCAGGGGGGACTCCTCTTATAACTGATGTCCCCGAAGATCTAGCAAAAGCTGATGGCATAATACTGCCGGGCGTCGGGTCTGCTAAATCAGCCATGGATTTCCTAGCTGAGAAGCACATCGATCAAGAGATCCTTAATCAGGTAGATCAGGGTAAACCACTGTTTGGTATATGCCTTGGTATGCAACTGTTGTTCGGAGAGAACGAAGAGGGACCTACCAAGGGGTTAGGTATACTTCCAGGGAGAGTGGCTCTTCTTCGAGGACGCACCAAAGTGCCTCATATGGGGTGGAATAGTTTGAACATAATACGGCAAAATCCTCTGTTAGAAGGGGTTGAGGAAGGCTCGTATGTGTATTTCGTGCACTCGTATCATGTTGTAGTAGATCAAGAGCTGGATATAGTTAGTACTACCGATTATGAGGGCGCGATAGTGTCCACTGTGGCTAGAGGCAATGTGCTTGGCACCCAGTTTCACCCGGAGAAGAGCAGCGATATCGGGATTCACATGTATGAAAACTTTATGCGTATCGTTAGAGGAGAGGTTCCTATTACATGATCGTAATCCCTGCGATAGATATCCTAGAAGGTCAGCTAGTCAGACTCACCCAAGGTGATTACTCAAGAAAAAAAGTTTACTCCTATGATCCTGTTGTCGTTGCACGAAAGTGGAAGGCTATAGGAGCACAATGGTTACATATTGTCGATCTAGACGGTGCTCGTCAGGGCCGTCCCGTAAATGTCGATGTGATCAAATCTGTAATCATGGAGTTTGGCCCCCAGGTGCAGGTAGGAGGAGGACTAAGGACTTTGGAGGATATCCAGAGTATAGTCGAGCTAGGAGCCAGCAGGATAGTGCTTGGTACCTCTGCTGTAAAAGATCCTGAGTTCCTTAGGGAAGTTTGTGCTAAATACCCTGATATGGTCGTGGCAGCTCTGGACACTCGCAATGGTGTTGTTGCGATCGATGGTTGGACTAAGTCCTCGGGATTAGACGCCCTGGAAGTAGCGAAACTGGTAGAGGATGCAGGTGTCGGCTATATTCTCTTCACTGCTATCGAGACCGATGGCACAATGACAGGTCCTGATATCGCCGCCGTGCAGAGATTGATGAGCCATGTTTCCGTGCCGGTTATAGCAAGTGGAGGAATAAGTGAGCCAGAAGACCTAGAGGAACTTAGCAAAGCTGGAGTCTATGCTGTAATAGTAGGCAAGGCATTATATGAGGGCAGGCTCCCTGAGGAAGTCATAACCACATATTCTGCGCCTAAGGAATATATGGAGTAGCCGGTCATGCTCACGAAGAGAGTAATACCTTGTATGGATGTGAAAGATGGTAAGGTGGTGAAGAACTACCAGTACTTCACCCCTTTGCCGGATGCGGGAGACCCGGTAGAGTTAGCATCTATATACAATGCTCAAGGTGCAGACGAACTCATGTTTCTGGACATAACAGCCTCAGTGGAGGGCAGAAAACTTATAATCGACCTTGTCAACCGTACTGCAAACGAGATCTTCATACCACTTACCGTTGCTGGTGGAATTTCTTCGGTAGAAGATATGCACAGGGTCTTGCGAGCTGGTGCGGATAAGGTAGCTATAAACACTGCGGCAGCCTGGAACCCTGACCTCATCACGGCCGGTGCTGAGCGTTTTGGTAGCCAGTGCATAGTGGTGGCGATTGATGCCAAGAAAGAAACTGATGACTGGTATGTGTATACCCATGGCGGACGAAAACCCACAGGCAAAAGAGCTGTAGACTGGGCGCGTGAGGCTCAGTATAGAGGTGCGGGTGAGATCCTGCTGACTAGTATCGACCGTGACGGCACGGGAGAGGGCTACGATCTGGATCTACTTGACATTGTTGCCTCTGCTGTTTCGATCCCAGTTATAGCTTCTGGTGGAGCATCAACTCCCGACCACTTTGTAGAAGCGATTCAGCATGGAGCGGATGCAGTGCTGGCTGCATCTATGTTCCATTATGGTCACTATACGGTATCCCAAGCAAAAAAGAGGATGAGTGAATGCGGGATACCAGTAAGGCTGTAAATCTTGTTGATATGCTCCAGTATGATGAGCATGGTCTACTACCGGTGGTAGTACAGGATGCTGCTACCCTCAAAGTGTTATTGGTAGCTTTTATGAACAGAGAGGCGCTGGAACGCACCCTATTAACAGGTTTGGTGCATTTCTGGAGCCGCAGCAGGAAGAAAATTTGGCTTAAGGGCGAGACCTCGGGTAGAACTCTGCATGTCAGGGAGTTAAGGCCAAACTGTGAGCTAAACTCTCTTTTAATCCTAGTAGACCAGCGTTTGCCAGGGGCATGCCACACAGGTCATTTCTCCTGCTTCTATCGCCGTCTTGAGGATGGAGAACTCGTCGAGATCGAGCCGCCATTATTTGATCCTGAAGATGTATATTCTGACCTGTCTGTGCTGTTAGGAGCCTATGATTGGCTTAGTAGACAGCCTACTATAGATAGCTCGAGTACCTCTAAGATATTGCATGGTGCTGGGCCTGATCCTTGGGCTAGGTTACTGGAAGAGTGGCAAGAGCTTCTAGGTGTGCTCGAAGGTACTCATGTACACAAAGGCTACTATGAGGATGCTAAGTTAGAGTCCTACCAGGTGCTCTATTGGACTTGTCTATGCTACGTGCTCTTAGATGATCGTCCTTCAATTGAAGAGATCCATGGTGCTTTTATCGATTCTGAGAAACAGGAGGTTTCCCAGATAGAGCACCTCATTGCCATTGGTAACAAGGAACATAACAGAAAGAACAAATTACTAATTTATTGGCGTGCTCTGGGAACTGCATGTCGTTTGGCTGGGTTAGATCCTATGGAAGTAGTTAGATCTGATCTTCAAGATCTATTATCAAAGGATTACATGGCGGCTTTTATAGGTGAGGCTTCTGCCCCAAGATGATATAATGCCGCATGGAGGTAGCCTATGTTCGGTATCGGCCCGATGGAGATGTTGGTAATAGTTATAATTGCGCTTATCGTTCTTGGCCCAGAGAAATTTCCCGAGGCCGGTAAGACCGTTGCGCGTATGATAAGAGAGTTTAGGAGCGCTACCGATAGCGTAACACGCGAGCTCAGCCTCTCTCTGAATGATGAGCCAAGGTATAGCGACAATAACTATAACCACTCCAACAGTTCTGTGCTCGACGAGGATATAGATACACAAAAGGTGGAAGCTGAGCTAATTGAAGAGGAGAACCCCATATACCAGGAGTCTTCCTTCCAGTCTGGTTCTGAGGAGCTTGCCTCTCAAGATGCTCCTGCGGACATATATTCTTCAGCTAACGAAGAGGCAGCATCTACTGAGAGTTCTGAGGATGAGGTCGAGAAGGTTCTTAGAGAGATCGAGAGGCAGCAATCAGTTGGATCTAATTCTCTTGATGGGGAGATCAAGATCAAGCCCGCTGAGGGGCATGTAGCTTGGGGTGACCATTACCGTCGTTTGCCAGATACTTCTACTCCTGAGTTCCACGAACCAGATGTTACAGAATCTACCGAGGTAGAGGCTACATCGGAGGATTACGAGAGTAATCTTGACTTGCCTAGTAGACCCAAGCTTCCTCCTATATAGCCCAAACTAAAATACGAGCAGGGTAAATAGAATCAAACTACCCTGCTCGTATTTTAGAATTTATTCGGCAGCTTGCTCTTGCTTAGCCTCTTGAGCTTGTTGCCCACTTTGCTGGCTAGCTAGCATCTCGCTGGTAATCTTGGCATAAACGATGGTGCTGATTATGCTTGCAAGTCCTGCAGCAAACATCCATCTGGGGAGCTTTATCCCTAGAGCGTGATCTAGTGAGTATTTGCCTGGACCTGCAAGGGCTATAGCAGTAGCTACTGCTATATTTGTGACTGGTAGTTCTGCGCCTCCTGCTGTAACCCAGATGGGCTTGCCCCAGTGAGCTTTGGCTGTCGCCATAGACATGGCACCTATAATTCCTAATGGTCCCAGGGGATTCATTAAGCCTAGCGCTGTGAGTGCACCCCCACCAAACTCAGCAAGCCCTGCAAGCCAGGCCCAAGCCTTGCCTGGCTTTAGCCCCATAGACTCCAACCAACCGGAAGTGCCTTCAAGTCCGGGACCCTCAAACAGACCAAAGAGCTTCTGGGCACCATGACCGGCTACCAAGGACCCAGTGGTGAGACGTAGTATCAGTTTGGCGGCATCCTCCATATGTGATCCTCCTTTATATTAGTTAGTTCGTAACTAAATATTAGCAAGAGCCGTGCCTGGAGGATAGCCTATATTGACTGTTACTTTTGGATTTCGGACAACAGGCTGTCTACATTGAGTGGTCGAGTGTAGAAGTGTATCTTACCGTTAGTCGTTGGCCACTCGCTTCGATCACGATCCCATGCCAGCTCAATGCCGTTCATGTCTGGATCGTGGGTATATATAGCTTCGTGGGTGCCATGATCCGAGGCGCCGTCTATAGGCCAATTATACTGCAGTAGTCTGTCAAATATAGTTGCCAGGTCTTTCCGAGTGGGGTAGTTGATAGCGAAGTGATAAAGCCCTGTAGATCCTAAAGGCGGGGGAGAGCCGCCTAAGCTCTCCCATGTATTTATGGCTATGTGGTGGTGATATCCACCTGCAGAAAGAAACGCTGCACTTGATCCCATCTTGGCTATAACTTCGAAGCCTAGTACTTCCTGATAGAACCAGAGAGATCTCTCAAGGTCTGAGACTTTGAGGTGAACATGTCCTATTCTCGTAGCTGGGGGTACTATATAGTCCGACATTATTGATTTATCCTTAGATTCCCTACATGTATCATGAATAAGAAGTTGCAGGGCATCCATGTGAGGATGCCCTGCGCTATTTTATGCCATAAGCCTCACTTTATTACAGTAAGTATCTCAGCGTGTGCTATCTCAGTACCGTTTGAGTATATTCGGAGCGTAGCTTCGTGGAAGCCAGTAGGAGCTCCTTTGCTAGCTTTCATGTTCACCCTAATGGTGCCCTGCTCTCCATTTGCCAGTGTAGAACTGGAGATGCTGGCATTATAAGTTACTCCACTGCCAGTTACATCGGTGATCTGTACGCTGAGACCTGTCAACGTAGTACCGCTTATATTAGCTACAGTGACTGTCCTGCTGCTGCTTTGCCCAGATCCTGATGGTACGAGCCCAAAGGTTATGCTTACTGGATCCAGAGCTACCTTGGCATTTACAGCAGCCAGCAGGTCTTCGCGACCAGCGCCCCGGATCAGGGAATCTCTAACTATAGTGGTACCGTCTCTATAATCCTTCAGTACGTCATCATTAGCCGTGTTTGTGATGGCGGATCGGATCTGCCATGAGCTCCAATCTGGATGCTGGCTCTTGATCACGGCCGCAGAGCCTGCTAGATGCGGAGCCGACATTGAGGTCCCCTGATAGAAAGCCCAACAACCCAGCTCTCCACAGTCACCCGGTATAGAGCTTAGTACGTTCACGCCGGGTGCCACAACATCTGGCTTAATTCTGTAATCTACGCGGGTAGGCCCCCATGAGCTAAAGCCTGCCATAATATCCACACTATTCGTAAGGAAGTAGCTTAGGGAAGCCGATATGGTAGTGCTATTACCATCAGCATCCAGAAGCTCTTGGCCAGCATCTCTAGAGATCATGTAGGCAGGTATGGTTGGCTGGTTGGGTGTGCCATCCTGTCCCATAGCTGTCGGGTCACCAGCAACGTTGTTTGCTACCAAAGCCGCTATAGCTCCAGCCTGTTGTACGTTTCTGATCTTGGTAGAGAAGGAGCATACTCCTCTGGATATCAATGCTATGTGGCCTGATAGATCGCGCTGAGGAACCGTGCATGCAGTATCTAGACTGTCATTGGATGTGACTACGGCCAATGGTGCGGTAAGGTCCTCTGAAACTGTGGCGAAATCGCCTGCGGCAGCACCAAATGTCCCCTTACCATCTACGGTCACAGGTGCACCTACAAAGTGAGGCACAGTGCTGGCTCCTGCTGTGAGAGCTCTTTCAGCAGAACCTGGAGAGCCACCTGTGAAGTATCCTGGCCCATTATTCCCCATCGATACTGTTATCACCATATTGGCGCGATCCAGATTATCAACTGCTTGGGTCAGCAGGTCCTGAACTCCTCGGTAACCTCCCCCAAGGCTCATGTTGGCTATGTCGAAGCCATCCTTATATGCCTCTTCAAGAGCATTCAGTATGTCTTCTGATCTGGCACTACCAACTGTACCAGGGAATACATTGTAGTTGCCTAGAAGCGCTCTAGGAGCCACACCGGATACTCTATAGGGAATATCGACACCATTAACGTTTGCAGGTGTGTCCAGGTTACAGGCTACGGTTCCAGCTACGTGTGTGCCATGAGTATCAATAGCTTCTGGTGTGAGCCCCTGTACCTTAGCCTTGTTATAAAAGACCTTGGCTACGATGACCTTGTTGTTGGTGAATCTTGTATCACCTAACTGTCTTTGCTGTGGGTATCCTGAATCATCAAAGCATGGGTGATTCACATCTATCCCAGAGTCAATTATGGCTACCTTGACTCCCTTGCCGGCATTAGCAGGTCCACCGCCCTGTGCCCATGCCTGCAGTGCGTTGATGATGTTGAGGTCTGGATCGTTAGCGTCTGTGGGATAATAAAGCCCCTCGTACTCAACAGCCTTGACTAGGGGAGATTTACGTAACGTGTCAAGGCTTGTCCCATTTAATTTCACAGACACTGCGTTGAGTGCGAGATCATATTCTCCCGTAACTCTAGCATTAGGTGCATTCTCTCGTAGCCAGCTCTTGAATTCGTTCCTTCTCTCTGCCAGCAAAGCTCGGTATGATTTGACTTGCGAACTGTTGAAGTCTATCTTCTTTCCCTGGAGTGGCTTAGTCTTTGAATAGGTTGAGAGAGGGTCTCCAACTAACTGAACCAATGCGTATTCGGTGGTGTAACTCGGTTTACTAGTAGTGCTATCCGAAGTTTGTTTCCCGTATGAGATCGAAAAACCGGACAGCGCTATGGCTAGACATACTACTAACCAAATCCACAACCTTGCTTTTGTTTTCATCTTCTATCCCCTCGCTTTTTATTAATTCCCCCTATCCAGCTTGAGAATAGTTAGTAGCATACAACATTTATGAAATAAATCAATAGATGAAGGTAGCCAAATGTCATAAGCTGCCTTCATCTATTGATTGGGAGAATAGAAATAGAGGGGATTACTGTAATCTTGGAAGAACGTGCTGCTGATAGAATCTTATAAATCCATCTTGATTAGGGCCCACTTGATGTACATATACATGGGTATAGCCCGCGTCCAACATTTGTTGTATAGCCGCTAAATGGTCATCTGGATTTGAGCTGCACGTTATAGACTTGGCTACATCCTGTTCTGTTACCATGCTAGATGCTTGCTCAAAGTGAAGTGGTAAGGGTAGTTCTTGGTTCAAGTCGCCTTTCAGAGCCCCGTTAGGCCACCATTCATAGGCTGTTTTAATGGCCTCTTCAGTGCTCTCTGCCCAGCAGACAGTCAATTGCCCATACTTAGGTTTGTCTGCGCCGCCATTCTTGTTAAAGGCGTCAATGGGGTCGTCACTAGGGCCAACGCCTATAAAGCCATCACCTATGCTAGCTGCTACTTGTGCACTATGAGTGCCAGATGCGGCGATCATTATCGGAGGTAGCTGTTCGGGCAAGGTATAGATACGTGCATTTTCTACCTTAAAGTACTTCCCGTAGTGGCTTTTGTATCCTCCTTCCCATAGCTTTCTTATGATCTCTACGGCCTCCTGGAGCATATCCAGCCTTATCTTTGGTTCAGGCCAGTGCTGTCCAAGTATGTGTTCGTTCAGGTTCTCTCCTGTGCCCAGTCCCAGGAAAAACCTACCTGGCATCATATCGGCTATTGTGGCTGCAGCTTGAGCTATGATTGCAGGATGGTATCTCACAATGGGACAGGTAACTCCAGTACCAAGTATCAACTTGTCTGTTACCTGCGCTATCCCCCCAAGTACGCTCCACGCAAAAGGGCTTTGCCCCTGCTTATCCGTCCATGGGTGAAAATGGTCGGATATAAGGGCGAATTCAAATCCTGCCTCTTCTGCCATCTTGGCATATTTTATTAGGTCGTTAGGTCTGTGCTCCTCGCATGAAAGAGAATAACCAATACTTGCCATTTCGAATCCTCCATGTACCTCACTTACCGACTGTCAAGGGATGTTGTAAAGAAAGATGGATGGCTGTAAGTTTTGCAATATACGTGCCATTGTCTTGAGCGCTAATGTAGAATGCCTGAGCGTATGTCTAGTTGGGGACCTTTTCGAGGATCAGTATGTGTGCAAGGCTCTTGTTGTTTTGCCGCGTGATGCGTCTGCCTACGAAATACTTTCTATAAGGGACTTTATCGTAGATATGGGCTGGACATGTGTTGTATCCGAGGACACTAAATACCTTGATAAGTACCTTGTTGTACCAATTCGTTGGCAGCAACTCTCCCGAGAGCACTATCACATATCTGCCATTTTCTCTAAGGACGCGATGAACTTCTCTGAATGTGTCTTCCTCCAGGATATATTCTGTAGGGAAAGTACTGATTACTGTGTCAAAAGATGCATCAGGAAACGGCATCTTTTGCACTCTACAGACTATAAGTCTAGATTTAGTGAGCTCTTCAGGCAGCCTCTTTTTAGCCAAAGCATGCATTCTAGTGGAAGGATCAATACCTGTTACGTAGTAGCCAAGCGAGTACAAAGCGGCAAGCAGCCTGCCCGTGCCAAAACCTATCTCCAAAACCTCTTTGCCTCGTATGTAATCTAGAGCATATAGTCGCCAAGTATTCCACTGTCCAGCGGATACTAAGAAACTGATCGGATCATATATAACAGCCAGACAGTTATACAGCGCGGGAAATATTAACTGCCTTAGTGCTGCTCCGAAGATACGTTGAACTGCGTTCATTTGAGGCAAGAAGATTACCTTAGGTCAAAGGATTTTCAATGTACAGCAAGGACTTTCAATGTACAGCATCGTGAGAGAGCTCTCGTGCGGCTTCCTGTAGCCTTTGCCATAATTCGGGCATACGGTCCAGTCGAAGTATTTTGTTATCTCTGCTTATAAAGGGATGTACAGTATAACCTGTGACTAATGGGTCATTTTGTTCGGCCACAGTAATTCGGTAGTCAAATCTAATTCTAGTCCGGGTAAGTTCTCCTACATAGGTCCAGATATCGAGTAGCTGTTCATATACAGCAGGCCTATGGTAACGCGCGTAGACCTCTATTACGGGCAGTAGGATGCCTAAGGCTTCTATTTCACTATAGGGCATACCATGCTCACGCATTGCATCAGACCTTCCTGCCTCAAACCATTCTATATAACGTGTATGGTATACAACGCCACTTTGATCAGTATGTGCGTATCTTACCCTTACTTGAGTCTTGTGTGCGGCCAACTATGCCTATACCTCCAGATTGAGTATCAACGTTCCTCCATATATTCGGCAAGCTTTCTTATAGCAGGCCCTCTACGGAGTTTCTCAAGTGCCTGCTTCTCTAATTGCCTCACTCGCTCGCGGGTGACTCCTAGTTCTCTACCCACTTTTTCTAGCGAATAAGTATGACCATCACCAAGCCCATATCTTAGCTGCAAGACGCGTTTCTCGCGAGGGGTAAGCACCTCATCCAGTACTCTATCCATCTCGGTTTTGAGTACCTCATCAGTAGCTTCTTCCTCAGGATTGGCTCGAACGTCAGGGACGAACTCCCCAAGAGTACTATCTGCTTCCTCACCGACAGGCGTATCGAGAGATACAGGTTGCTGTAAGTACCCAAGGAGTTCTCTTACCCGCTCTGGGCTGGTGCCAGCCTTTTCCGCGATCTCTTCAGGTGTGGGTTCACGATTTACGGTCTGTGAGAGCTGCTGTCTTATCCTGTTGATTCTATTGAGCTCTTCATTTATATGAGCTGGAAGCCTGATTTCTCTGGACTTATCACCTATAGCACGTGTAATGGCTTGCCTAATCCACCAAGTAGCGTATGTGCTGAACCTGTGCCCTTTGCGCCAATCGAACTTTTGGACCGCTCGCATCAAGCCGATATTACCTTCCTGTATTAGGTCCAACAAAGGCAGACCTCGCCCTACGTATCTCTTGGCTATACTTACCACTAGACGAAGATTTGCCAGGACGAACCTTTGTAGGGCTTCGGTATCACCCTTCTCTATTCTCTTAGCTAGCTCGACCTCCTCCTCAGGAGTAAGAAGAGGAACAGACCCTATCTCTCGAAGGTAAATCTTGACAGCATCGGTGAGATAACCGTCGTTCTCCAGTTCCTCTAGGGTCTGGTCCAGATCTTCCTCTGGTCCGGCTTCTGCCTCTGTGGTTTCCTCAGGAAGAACTTCTATTCCTTCCCGAATGAGAGCATCACTGACCTGATTAAAGCAGTCGATGTTATCTTCGGCCTCGGGAACAAGCTCGAAGACATCTCTTTCAGTTACATGACCCTTGCTCTTCCCAAGGGTGATCAATCTTTTTATGGCCTCTTCAAGCTCGGTATTCGTCTTCTGCGCCATGGTCGACCCCTCCTAATGCTATGGGTCATAGGGTTACAAAACTAGGCCTAGTTCTGCAAGAGATGTACCAATTGGGGTTGAAGCAACATGCTTAATCCCTCGTAATCAACAATTGAATTGTAACTTATTAGTTTATCAACATGTACGTGTAAGGTCTGGCTGTTAGCGTATATATCCTGCCTGCCCCAATGCAAGCACATATCAGGATTAGACCTCTATAAGCTCTCTTGTTGCCAGGTTTAAACGCTCGGCACCTTGTTGTGTTACTACCACTATGTCCTCTATTCTGACTCCAAACTTGCCAGGGATATATACCCCGGGCTCGATGCTGAAGACCATTCCTTCTTGAAGTTGTAGATCACTATCCGGAGTTATGTATGGCGGTTCATGCACATCCAATCCTAGCCCATGCCCAGTACGGTGTATGAAGAATTTGTCTAGACCTAGCGATCCAAGGTGATCCCGAGCAGCCCTATCTACCTCTCTCGCTGGAATCCCAGGCTTCACTGCCAGGAAGGCTAGTTGCTGTGCTTCCTTAACAGCTTTGTAAACCTTCAGCTCTTCTTCATCAACTCTCCCAACATGTAGGGTACGAGTTATGTCTGAGTTATAGCCCATCAAAGGACCGCCGTAATCAAATATGACCATGTCCCCTTCTGATATTGTCCTGGAAGAAGGAGAGTGGTGTGGGGAAGCACTGTTAGGCCCAGAGGCTACTATGTTAAAGGCTATATCCTCGGCACCTTCTTCTAAGAGCAAGTCGGATACTATCTGAGCCATCTTACGTTCGGTGAGTCCCCTGGGATCAATCGTCAAGATCCTTTCCCATACACGGTCCGCCACCTTGCCCGCCCGTTTCATGAACTCTACCTCTTCGGCGGTCTTTATCAGTCTCATCGGTGCGAGTATTGTGCTTGCAGGTATCCACCTAACATGCTTTATATCTTCCTGTAATGTTAGGAGGAAGATGCTCCACAGCTGGTCTCCTACTGCTATCGTCTGTACACCCTTTGTAGCTAGCTCTTTTGATATCAGTTTGGTAGGAGACTCTGATTCCTTCCAAATTACAAGGCTTAGTGATGGGTCAGTGACTCTGCTTGCCTCCAGCTCGGGGATGTATAGCCTATGGTCGGCGTGTGCAAAGACCAGCAGAGCGGTCAATCTCTCGCTTGAATGAATATTGTAACCAGTGAGGTATAAGAGGTCCGATCCTGGCCCCAGGATCAGAGCATCTACCCCTCGCTCTCTCATTATCTGTTGAGCTCTTTCTATCCTATTCCTGTACACCTGTTACCTCCTTGTGGAGCAATTATTGGTCTATAGCTTATAGTTAGTCAACCGAGTGCATGTCTGTCATTTAGTTATGGTATACTGCCCGCCAGAGGAAGACTGATGAGATTTATTGTTCGTAGGATAACCCCGAGACCAGATGTCATTAGAGCTGAAGCTAGCAGGCTGGGAGCAACGATTAGTATGGACGAAGATTACCAGCCTGTGGTTCTTAGGGTATCGTCGGAAGAAAGCTTAGACGATGCTATTCTCAGATATGCTGAGAATGAAGGACTCGCTGTCTTGAGTGGAAAAGAAGGAGCCTTGGTGATAGGCAGCTCTCAGAGATGTGAGTGGTGGGCTGGTCGTTTGGCTAGTTCCTACAAAGACCTTTCCAGGCAGATTCGTAATGTCCTAAGGATGAATATCCCTGGTGTGCTATACGCCAGGGACAAGACTATAGAGCTGGGATCTCGGACTCTAGTTATGGGGATTGTCAATATAAGCCCCGATTCGTTCTCTGGCGATGGCCTGGAGGATATATCGGCGGCGGTATCTCGGGTAGAGACCTTCCTCGATCAGGGAGCAGATATCATCGATATAGGTGCAATGAGTACTAGGCCGGGATCAGACCCTATCCCGGAGGAAGAGGAAGCAAGTAGGCTCAAAGACCTGATATCTCGGATTAGGCCTATGACTGATGTCCCTATTTCAGCGGACACCTACCGCTTGGGTCCAGCACAGGCTGCTCTGGAAGCGGGAGCGGATATCATTAACGATGTATCTGGCTTGCGCGATCCAGAAATGGCCAAGCTAGTGGCTGCTTATGAAGCTGGTGTGGTTGTGATGCACATGAAGGGAACACCAAAAGATATGCAGGACAATCCTCAATACGAAGACCTCATTGGGGAGATCTATTCTGAACTAGAGGCCGGGGTGAGTAGGGCGCTGGATTCAGGGGTGCGTAGAGAATCCATAATTATAGACCCTGGTATAGGTTTCGGAAAGACTATTGAACATAATTTAGAGATAATCGCTCGTCTTGGAGAGTTCAAGTCAATGGGTTATCCCGTGCTGGTAGGTACTTCCAGGAAAGGGTTTATCGGCAGGATAACCGGGAAAGATCCTCAGGAGAGAAAGTTTGGCACGGCCGCAACTGTAGCACTTTCCGTGGCTGCTGGAGCTGATATAGTGCGAGTGCATGATGTTGAGCAGATGCTTGACGTGTGCCTTGTGGCTGATGCAATAGTGCGAAGGGAATTCCTGTAGGAGTACACCTTCTGTCATGCAAAGCTGGCGTCTGATATTAGATCGTGCTTGTGATGGTGCTACCAATATGGGCATAGATGAGGCCATGCTAGCGGCCGTAGATGAAGGCAAGGCTCCTCCTACTATAAGGCTCTATGGTTGGTCACCTGGTTGCTACTCATTAGGAAGATTTCAACCATGTTCTGACTTAAACGAGGATGTAAGATCTATTCCCGGTATAACTTGGGTAAGACGACCTACCGGAGGTAGGGCCCTTTATCACAGCACGAGTGAGGTCACCTACAGTATAGCAGCGCCTCTGTCTGATGAACGAGTGAGCGGTTCAGTAACTGAGAGTTATAGGAAGATATCCTCCTGCTTGGTTGCTGGTCTAAGGCTTCTGGGGGCAGATGTACAGCTTGCTCCTAAGGGGGATGCCAGGTTGCTCAGGACTAATCCTGCCTGCTCTACAATACCTTCACAATACGAGCTAACTTACATGGGTCGTAAGCTGATAGGTAGTGCTCAGACTAGAACAAAGAAAGCCCTCCTCCAACATGGTTCAATACCACTGACGGATCCTCAATATAAGCTGTTTATGGGGCTGAGTTTTCCAGATAACGACACCAGACTGTTAGCATTTCAGTCCAGCAAGAACAAGGCAACCTGCCTGCAGGAGGCTCTTGGTTTTGTTCCGGAAAGAGAAGACGTGGAAAAAGCCCTGATTGAGGGGTTTAGTCTTGTCTGGCAGTTACAGTTGTGTGTAGGTGATCTCACCAGCTACGAAAGACAGCTTGCAGGGCAACTGGCAAACGACAAGTACAGATCCCTAGAATGGTCCTGTAAGAAATAGCGTTTGGAGGTTACTGTGCTTGAAGCTGAAGAAATACAGAAGATAATCCCTCACAGGTATCCTTTCATACTGGTAGATAGAATCATCGAGATAGAATATGGGGTACGTGCAGTAGGAATAAAAAACGTGAGCGCTAATGAACCTTACTTTCAGGGACACTTTCCTGGTATGCCCATAATGCCTGGTGTGTTACAGGTAGAAGCTTTGGCTCAGGTGGGTGCTGTAGCCATACTTGGCATGGAGGAAAATCGAGGCAAGCTTGCCTACTTCGCAGGTATAGATGATGTAAGATTCAGGAAACCAGTCAAGCCTGGGGATGTACTTACTCTTGAGGTGGTCCTGGATCGGGTCAGAGGTAAGATCGGTACAGGTAAAGGAGTAGCCAGGGTGGGCGATACCGTCACTACTGAGGGGAGATTCATCTTTGCTCTAGGCGACTGGCCTGGGAGTGAATAGTATTTGAGCAGGCGCCTACTTATTGTCAAACTAGGGGATCTGGGCGATGCAGTTATATTGACTGCGGCTGTGGATGCAGCTAGCTCCTGCCTGCCTGAATACAGCATAGATGTTTTACTCGGCAGTGCCGGAGGTGAAGTATTCGCCTGTGATGAAAGAGTCAACAAAGTAATAACATTTGATCGGAAGCTTATAGAGGGCATTAGGGCTTTCACGCCTCGGTCGATCATCGCTTGGATAAAGCTCTTATGGTCCGTATACAGACGACACTACGATATCGTCATTTTTGCCCATCATATGACTACTTTTCTGGGTACCCTTAAGTTGTTCTCCATAGCACTTGCATCGGGCGCACCTCTTAGGGCTGGTATTGATAATGGTAGAGGGTGGTTTCTCAACGCTTCCCTGCCTGACCAAGGTTTTGGAGCCAAATGTGAAGGAGCTTACTGGCGGGATATAGTACTAGCATTAGCGCCTTGTGCAAGTGGTGGCAATTTGGGCATAAAGGTCTGTCCTGAGTCCTACGCCAAGGCTGATAGCTTATTGGGAAATAACATAGCTAGACCATTAATAGCTGTGCACCATGGTCTAGGAGGATGGATCCCAGGACGCGCATGGCGTGCGGAGCTTTACGCCAAGGTTATTGATCGACTACATCAAGTTTTGGGTGGTAGCTTCATCCTTATCGGAGGACCTGAGGAGGTAGGAGGGGCTGAGGAGGTAATCAAAGCCTCAAGGACAGAGCTGGTAAACTTAGTTGGTAAGACTAGCGTGCAAGTTCTAGCTGCAGTGCTTTCTAGATGTGACCTTTATATAGGTCCCGATTCCGGTCCTATGCACGTAGCCGAGGCAGTGGGCACCAAGATAGTCTCACTGTGGGGACCCACCAATGAGCGGGCTTGGGGGCCATGTGAAGAAATAGGTGCGCCACCCTCTGTATGCATAAGGGCACCTAACAGACCGAAGCCTTCTCTATATGTGGGGCATAAAATGGGTAATGTTTCTCAAGCCTGGGATCTTGGAGATATAGATCCCGAAGCTGTGGTGGATGCTGCCATAAGATTATTGAGGAGCGGAGGTAAAGTTGGCTGTAAAAGGTAATCTGATAGTAGGTCAATCCGGTGGCTGTACGGCGGTTATAAACTCCAGTTTGGTCGGAGTGGTTCAGACTGCCCTGAAGAGTCCTGCTGTGGGTGAAGTTTACGGTATGTTGCACGGTGTGGAAGGTTTGTTCCGTGGCGAGGTAGTAGACTTGCGAGCTGAGCCTGACGGTGTATGGGAAGAAATCAAGAAAACACCATCTGCTGCACTAGGCTCCAATCGTTACAAGCTCTCTGATGATGATATAGATCGAGCTCTACAGATCCTGCGCTCTCTGGACGTAAGGTACTTTATTTATATAGGTGGTAACGATTCCGCGGATACAGCCCATAGGATAGCCTTAGCAGCTCAAGCAGCAAATTACGAATTATATGCGGTAGCTGTGCCGAAGACCATAGATAACGACCTCCCATACACAGACCACTCTCCCGGCTATGGAAGCATAGCTCGATTTATCTCCACGGTCACCCAGGAGATTGGTCTAGACACCGAAGCCATGCGTAGGGTAGATCCAGTCAAGATCCTAGAGGTTATGGGTAGGGATGCTGGATGGGTAGCTGCCTCATCGATCCTCGGTAAGGTCAGAGAGACGGATGCGCCACATCTTATATATGTGCCTGAGCGGCCATTAGTTAGGGAGAAGTTTCTGGAAGACGTTGAGAATTGCTATCGGAAGTACGGCTATGTGCTGGTTGTAGTTGCCGAAACAGTGCGAGATGAGAACGGCAACCATATAGCTAGGGTTGATCCGGTATTTAGTCAAGACGCTTTCGGTCACAAGTATATATCAGGCACCGCAGCTTATCTTGCTGATCTTGTTAGCCGTGATCTGGGACTACGAGCCAGGTACGATAAGCCGGGCACAATCCAGAGGATGTCTATGGCAATGGCTAGCCAGGTGGATTTGGAAGAGGCTTATATGGTGGGACGATATGCTGTAGAAGAGGCTACCAAGGGCACTACCAACCGCATGGTAACCATAGAACGGATATCAAACGACCCCTATATGAGTAAGCCTGGTCTGGTAGAGCTGGAGAAGATAGCCAACCAGCAAAAACTTTTACCCGAGGAATACATCTCGCCAGAGGGCAATTTCGTTACAAAGGCGTTTGTGGAGTACGCAATGCCCCTTATTGGTGGGAGTGCCGTGAGCTTTCCGCGCCTGCAAGGCAAGAGAGTAGCCCTGAAGACAATCTAGGCTTTTTGGTAGGTGGAGTCTGCGTGCTCATCTCTTTCTCTACGCTGGGTAGATGTCAAGCCGCACTCCGAGAGAAAATCTCCTAGATGCCTCCATCGGCAGAAGTAAAATACATATCTGCCTTGATCGTCTATCTGTGACCTGCTAAGTCTCTGAGGGGTTATGTGGCTGCTCTCTACCTCACTCTTGCTCCAGCGCTCCTCGATGTAGAAGTGGTCTTCGGGTAGAGGATGTCCACATATTGCGCACTGTCGGGAGGTGTCTGTGTTGTGCATAATGTGACCTCCGGCCTTGGGAATAGATACGCTATGTGGACAGTAATTATAAGACATAATGTAACTTATTTCTATACCACAGACTTGTTAAGTTTCTAGGTCTTCAAGCTGATGCCCACAGTAGGGGCATATGTTCCATGTAATTCGGACCGACCGTCTGCAGTTTGGGCAAGTGCTCTTAAGATCTAATCCGCAGATCGGGCAGTATTTGAATTCCGGTTGTGCGCGCGTCTTGCACCTTGGGCATAGTTCTACTTCAGAGGCTTTAGCGAGTGATTCTCTTTCTCTGAGCTTTATTAGGCGTACCTGCTCGAGGGTATAACTGGGGCGCAGCATTAGATATATCAACCATCCTATAAAGAAAGTGGCTGCTACCAGGATGGTTGAGAGTATAGGGACTAGAATGTTGTTTGATCTGCTCTGCGAGTCCTTGTACGTCCAAAGGGCTAATGCTATCCATATCATGGCTATAAATGCTCCAGCAAGAGCCAGCCCCAGCCGTACAAGCTCGTATAAGCTGGTGTTCACTTTCGGTACTTATATGCGCACGTATCTTTCTACGGGCAGGACGAATATAGTTGCGCCGCCCACCTCTACCTCAATAGGCCCGGTAGGTAAGTATTCGCCAGATTCAATGGCCGGGATCGAGGGGCTTACTAATCGAGTTCGGGTTTTACAAGTCTGCGACAGAATGGTGATGACTCTATTTACTCGCTCGTCTTCCACTCCAATAAAGACGGTAGCGTTACCTTCTCGGAGGAATCCTCCAGTTGAGTTGATGAGCGTTGCTCCTATCTCCTCACGGTTGAGTGCATCTAGCAGTGCATTGGTATCTCGACTGCTGATAATTGCGATGACTAACTTCAAACCTTCCCTCCTATGCGCGATTGTAGCTTCTTGTCGACAATCTCGATTATAGTTCTATGAATATCTTCGATGCTCCCTGTGGCATCTATTACATAGAATCTTGAACTGTACTCCTTAGCCAGGGATAGATAGGCTTCTCTAACTCTCTGATGAAACTCTAACTCTCTGGCATCCATGAAGTTCCAGCCGCTCTCTGCCCCTCTGGCCGAATCGGTTCTGCGTCGTCTTAGTCCTTCTTCCGGGCTTAAGTCTAGGTAGAAAGTTATGTCCGGCTCCAAGCCTTCAGTCCCTAGCTGTATGGCTCTTTCTACTTCGTCCCTTGGTATCCCATCACCCCCCCATTGATAAGCCCTGGTGGAGTCAGCGTATCTGTCGCATATGACTATCTTACCTGAGTCTATTGCAGGCTTGATGATATGCCTGACTAACTGTGCTCTTGCGGCAGAGAATAACAGGAGAATGCACTTAGGGTCAAGATCTTTGCCTAAAGGTCCGAGCAGTATCTTTCGAATCTCTTCGCCTACGAGCGTGCCCCCAGGCTCGCGGGTTAGTACTACTTTACATTGCAGTATTTCAAGGGCAGTGGCAAGCATTCTAGCTTGAGTAGTTTTGCCACTGCCCTCTGGTCCTTCGAAAGTTATGAACACCCTACTCCCCTTTGAAGAGGGTCACGCTTCGAAAAGGTTCTTTGCCGCTGCTACGCGACTGGAGATTATATCTCTCAGCTATCTGGTGCTGCATTCTCCTTATGGAATGTGTTTGAGGAGATAATTTGACGGCTGGAACCTCATCGTTCAGGATCTTCTGTGCTGCCTCCTCGGCTTCGTATTGAGCCGACAGTACTGGGTCTACTGGAATCGGTATGTGAAACAAACTGGACAGCAAGCGCTCTATATGCGTAGCACTATTGGTTCGCAGTACGTATACGGATTTGCCTCTTGTCCCAGCATCCTTTATAGCTGGAGGAGCTTTTCTGTAGTAGTTATCTACTGTAATAACTACTTCTGCCTCGTCAAGATTCTTGACTATTATGATAGGCACTCCCATCCTAATAGCTGCCTGCTCCAGCTTGTTGCGGCTTACACCGAAAGGATAGACCTTCTTCGGCTTGATTATAGGCTCAGGAACCTCGGGCAGTGTTTCCTCACTTTCCTGCTTGGCGTTTCTCGGGATGTTCTGTGTCTCAGTAGTTACTGGGACACTTTTTCTATCGATTCCGCCGTCCATCCTGTTTTCGAGGCGTCTGGAGGGACGCTCCTGGAAATACGAGGCTACGCCTCTCTCGATATGTACTTTGCCAGTAGCGTCTCTCCATCTGACCTCTGGCTTGATCTCATAGCCACGAAGAATAGCGTCTACCGTTTCAGCCACATCTGGGTGTATGGCTACCCTATCCCTATCTTGTATCTCTACAAGGATATTAAATGTCGGAGGAGCTTTGCGCTCGAGGATGCTCTTCTGGGTGCCCCTGCGCTTAGCCTCTTCGTCGCCTAATGTAACGGACTGTATACCGCCTATCAGGTCCGACAGTGTAGGGTTCATCATCAAGTTCTCGAGCGTATTACCGTGTGCTGTACCTATCAGCTGTACGCCTCGCTCAGCTATAGTACGCGCTGCTGCTGCCTCAAGCTCAGTCCCGATCTCGTCGATTATGATGACCTCGGGCATGTGATTTTCCACGGCCTCTATCATCACAGCATGCTGCATGCTAGGTGTGGGTACCTGCATTCTTCTTGCACGTCCAATTGCTGGATGTGGTATATCACCATCACCAGCTATTTCGTTGCTAGTGTCGACTATTATCACGCGTTTTCTCAGGTCTTCTGATAGTACCCTTGCGACTTCACGCAGCATGGTGGTCTTACCAACACCAGGACGGCCAAGTATCAGGATGCTCTTGCCGGTCTCTACTAGGTCACGAATGATATTTATCGTGCCCATAACCGCCCGGCCTACTCGGCATGTGATACCAATCACATCTCCCTTACGATTGCGTATAGCACTTATACGATGCAGGGTTCTCTCGATTCCCGCTCTGTTATCGTCCCCGAAGCTTCCGATTCTGCTTATGACATAGCGTAGATCCTCATGGGTTACCTCATTATCCCCTAGGGTAACCTCTCTATGTGGAAATCTAGCTTCAGGTAGCCTGCCAAGGTCCATTACCACCTCGATTAAATCAGGTAGGTCAGGCATCTCCTTGAGAGGCCTGCTGATACGAGGTGGAATAGCCGCAAGCATGGCATCCAGATCATCTGTTACTGTGTATTCTTCGTTGTGTTCGTATCTCAGTTCGTGCACCATAAGCACCTCGTTTATTGACATAACTAAATTATAGCGTCTTTTTGTGTAGTATCTTTCTTCTGGAAGAAGCCTGTCTGGAGAGCTGCCGGGTTTGTTTCGACTGACGGTATTGTTTGGTTGTCTTTAGATTTGACGAATGCTGTAGTGTACAGGACAAGCCGTAATTGGTTATATAGGAGAGAGAACCCTTCATCATTTAATAAACACTCCAATTCGTCCTGATGTTCCCTGACTGTACAATAAACCTGAACATGTCCTATTTGCGATATCTTGTTGATACCCAGGTTTAGGGCTAGGCGCAGGCTCTGCTCTAACTCTGGGATATCTGGGTCATAGAAGAAATTCAGAATATAATTCCTTTTCCCACTTTTCAGACTACCGTATACAGCAAGGTTACCTTCCGGGTTTCGCACAATCCATTCCTTGCGCTGGGTCTTCTCCGTATGATTACGCTTCCACATGCTCGGAGTCAGACCATCAGCCCTTCTTATCGTTGCGGGTTCTGTGTGGTTATATAGCCTCCATGCATCCCATAGGTCCTGCTCAGCCAGGCTAGTTTCAGGTGTAGCCGGACCGGATCCTGCATTGAATATCTCGCGGCTAAATACTTTTTCCTCAGTGACTCTAGTGAAGCCCAGACTTACCAGTACCTCAACAAGAGGGTCATCCTCTGCCACTTTAGCTACTACCTTCTGTTTGCCCTCTCTCACAGCCCAAGCGCACACAGAAGACAACAACTTCTCTCTGTAGATTTCTGTCTTAGGAGAATAATTTCCAAACTCTCCAAGGGCTACAAGGTGCAGTGTGTCCTCGTTCTGAGTTGTACGGGTGTAGCATATGCTTCTTATATGGGTTGGGGCAGTATAGGCGAAAGCTCGGTAGTGCTTTCTCATGGGATAAAGTGAAGACTTGAGAGCAAAAACTACTGGAGAGAAGCCTCTAACCGAGGTTTCTGGCATATCTAGCGACGTGAGTCGCTGCCGCCTGATTAGATACGGTAGGTCCGTGATATGAATGGGCCTTATCAATCCTGCCCCACTAAATATTTACCTAACACTAGAGTGTATATGAATAAGCTATCCGCTTTCAAATTTTAGCTAATAGTAATTCCTCTATACAGTATTTTATGGGAACTCTGATGCTACGTTGTAGAGGTTCTAGTTATTTTCTGGTTGTGGATAGCAATCTTCTTCATCTCCTGAGAGCTTTTCCAGCGCGTGCACTAAAGCTGGTATGATGGCAGAAAGAGATTCCCTTACACCCTTGGGGCTGCCTGGCAGATTTATAATTAGGGTGTCAGATCTTACTCCAGCAACTGCTCTCGAGAGCATGGACATGGGGGGTATGCTTCAATCCCTCCAATCTCATTGCCTCTGCTATACCTGGTACCTCATAGTCTATGATCTGTAGTGTTGCATCAGGTGTAACGTCTCTGGGTGACAGTCCTGTGCCTCCAGTGGTCAATATGAGATGAACGTCCTCACGGGTGGATAGTGTCAACAAGGTTGAGGCTATCTTGTTTAGATCGTCTGGCACTACTTGATACGAAACGATTTCGATTGGCAGATCCTTTAACATGTCGCGTATAACTTCTGCGCTCTCGTCCTTCTCTCTGACTCCTGCAAAACCTCGATCCGATGCAGTTACTATTGCGGCTCTAAACATTACTCTGTTCCTCCCTAGAGGATAGATCTCTCTCAGATTCTTTCTCGAATTTTTCTTCAGAGTATACCCCACGCATATCTGGTGGAAGCATTTGAGCTATTCTGCTCATGATATAGTCTGTTACAGCTTTGGCATTTCCTAATTGCTGTATCTCTTCGGGAGAAATAGGTTTTCCTATGATCATCTTTATTCTAGTTCTTGGGTGGAATTTGCGCCCCTTGAAAACTTGGTTAGTACCTATAAAGGCTATTGGAACCACAGGCACCTTAGAGCGTATTGCTAACATCCCCACCCCTGGTAGTCCTGGTTGTAGCTTGCCTGTTCTGCTGCGGGTACCTTCGGGGAAAATACCAAAAGGTCTTCCTGAAGCCAACACCTCTTCAGCCTCCCGAAGAGCTCTTCTATCGTACCCTTCACGCTTGATAGGAATGGCTTCAACCCAGTTGAAGAAAGCTGCGGCTATTGGAAACCTCCATAGCTCCCTTTTGGCCATTACTCTGGGAACACGTGGCAACTGCGACATCAGTAGTGGAGGATCAAGGTTGCTCAGGTGATTAGCAGCGGCTATGAATGGTCCCTCTTTGGGGATGTTTTCCCTACCTATGACCTCTAGTTTGACCATTAGAGGGGTAATTATATGGACTATAATCCACCTGGCTATTATATGTGAGAGTCGGTCTTTTGGAGATCGGTTTGTACTGTGTTGATGTTTTACATCCAATGCTCCACCTCTGCTAATACTTCCTGGATATTCTTACCGGTAGTATCTATTACTACGGCATCCTTAGGTACCCTTAGTGGAGAAGCTGCCCTGCTTGAGTCCAGCTTATCCCTGCGGTGGATGTCCATGAGCACCTGCTCGTAGGTGGTGTTTACCCCCCGAGATAGGAGCTCTCTGTATCTTCGATTGGCTCTCTCCTCTGGTGCGGCGTCTAGATAGATCTTTAGTTGTGCATCCGGCAGGACGACTGTACCTATGTCTCTGCCTACGACTACGCTCGGGCCAGATTTCGCTATACGCCTTTGATGCTCCAGCAGGGACTGTCTTACTTTTGGATGCGCTGATACGATTGAGACTATATTTTCGACCTCAGAGGAGCGTAGCCTGTCGGTAACGTCGCTTCCATCAACTATTACCTTATACATGGAGTGAGAAGTTGCAGGCGAAGGTAATACGTCCACCCTCATACTTGATGCGATATTAGCCAGAGCTTCTTCAATCTGTGGGATCTACGTTCTTCTCAATTGCCTTGAGCGCTAGTGCTCGGTAGAGAACCCCTGTATCGAAGAATAGATATCCGTATCGATCCGCCAAAAGTCTGCCTATGGTGCTCTTTCCGACTCCAGATGGCCCGTCTATGGCTATCGTCCGTGGTTTTGCTGAATGTTGGATATCTCTGGAGTTAGCCCCAGCTGACTCCTTAGCCATTTTGCCTCCTGATCACTTAGTTCTCTGTACTCACCAGGTTTGAGATTACCTAGGCTCAGCGGGCCCAGTGCAACTCTCGTTAGCCTCTTTACCTTGTAACCCAATGCTGCTAAGGTCCTGCGTACCTGCCTCTTTCTACCTTCACCCATCGTGATAAGTAACTTGCTCTTGTCACGGGATCTGCTGATGATCTTGGCATCTAGCGGCTTGCTGAAGCCGTCTTCTAACTCCACACCTTGCAGCAGGTCTTGAAGCGATCTATCCGAGAAATAACCCTCTACCTCTACCATATATTGCTTGTGCACACCGTAGCGTGGATGAGTAATCCTTTGGGCAAGCTCACCATCGTTGGTGAGTAGCATCAATCCTTCAGAATCCTTATCAAGCCTGCCCACCGGATAGACGCGGTTAGATTGTCCGAGTAGATCTATAACCGTTTTTCTGCCTCGTTCATCTTTTGCTGTACTCAGTACGCCTGCTGGCTTATTCAGCAGTATGTACCTCATTTTGGGTTGCTGTCGTACCAGCTTGCCATCCACCCTGATCTCGTCTTCAGGACTGGCCATCGCTCCAGGTGTATTGACGATACGACCGTTTACTGAGACTCTCCCCTCAGCTATCATTCTTTCCGCCGCTCTTCTGGACGCAACGCCCATCTGTGCGAGCAGTTTGTGTAGACGTATTGGCTCATTCACCTCTAGCCTCCAGATAGTAGGGGTACATCTGAAGGTAGTTTACATGCGCAGTCGTTGGCGAAGTTATAGGTAGAATCGACTCTGCGAGGGAGTAACTACTGAACATCCAGTCGAGGATAGCCCTAGTATCGGCAAATCTGTCTTGCGATCCTAATACAACCGCTATAAGCTCTATATTGCCCCTTTTCACATAAGATACTAGGTTCTCTCCAGCTGCGGGCGTAGTGCCTGTCTTGATACCCTGCATACCAGGATATATGGGTAATAGATCATTGGTGGATACCAACGTGTGATATACAGGCTTTCCCCCCAAGTGTCCGATTACCCTTGTTCTATAAGTTCCAACAATCGAAGACAGTAGAGGGTTATCGAGCAGCTCCCTCCCCAGTTTGGCTAGGTCCAAGGCTGTTGAATACTGCCCGGGAGCATCGAAACCGTTGGGAGTACGAAACACCGTATGGTCTAAACCTAACTCATGTGCCTTAGCATTCATCTCATCAACGAATACTTGGATACCATTGTCCCCTACCCCACCCAGGTACTTTCGCCCTACGTAATCTGCTATTGTTACTGCTGCATCATTACCGGATGGTATAAGGGCTGCCTTGAGGAGATCTGTCAGGGTTAGCTTTTCTCCTGCACGCAGGTAAGCAGTGGATCCGCCTACAAGGTCACGAGGATAGACTTTGATGACCTCATTTGGATCGGCATACTGTAGAGCAAGGATGGCTGTCATCATTTTAGCAGTGCTGGCCATGGCTAACTTCTTGTTAGGTTTGTAGGCCCATAGGATCTTACCGGTCCTACGATCCATTACTAGAGCTGATTTGGCAGTTATCTCAGGTTCCGGATATGGCAAGACGACAGCGTTAGATGCGGGTAATGCAGCGTTGGCTGTTGATATGGGAACAATAATCCCTGCTATCAAGAGCAGAAAGACGATAAACAGGCATGAAATACATCTTAGTGTTTGGTTGTTATGATCCTTGGACCACATCACAGCGATTATACATTATGTGTTATCATCATACTCTCGGTAGAGAACAGGGGCGCTAAGGTAGGGGGAAATGTCAAAGACTCAACAATTATCTGCTGAAGGGCAGAAGACTATTGCTGTTAACCGTAAGGCCTTTCATGACTATGCCATAGAAGATAAGATCGAAGCTGGTTTAGCTCTCACAGGTAGTGAGATTAAGTCCATACGTCAGGGTAAGGTAAATCTAAGGGATGCTTATGCTCGAGTCGAAAATGGCGAGGCTTGGGTGTACAACATGCACATATCTCCTTACGAACAGAGTGGGAAGTACTTCAATCATGATCCACTTCGACCTCGCAAATTATTGCTGCATCGTAAAGAGATAGCTAGCTTGGCGGGCAAGCAGCAGATAAGGGGCTATACATTGGTGCCCCTAAGGTTGTATCTTAAGAATGGGATTGCTAAAATAGAAATTGCCCTTGCTAAGGGCAAGCGCGAGTATGACAAGCGTCAGGCTATAGCCGAGCGGGATGCTCAAAGAGAGATCCAGGCGGCTATGAAGCATAGAGTTAGATAGGCACCTTGAAAACATGGGGATGACCGGATTCGACAGGGGTGTAGGGCGCGAAACTGCAGGCCGGGGATGCCTCGACCCCGTGACGAAGGGGCAAAAAAACAACTGCCAACACAGAATACGCTCTAGCCGCCTAATTTAGCTGCGGCTACGTCCACTCAGTTCCTTCTCCGGTGGAGCTGAGATGGGCGTCGAGAAACCGGAGTGCGGCGCTAGCGCTTGCCGGAGCGCGAACGCCTAAGACTAAATCCGGCTGGCTTGAGTAACCCTGCCGGTCGGGAGTACTCAAGCGAGAAAGCAAAGATCGGCTAAGCCTGTAGGATGTTTCGGTCCAAAGCCTCTGGACGGGGGTTCGACTCCCCCCATCTCCACCAGGGCGGGGAACCTTAGGTTCCCCGCTTTATTTTTTAGTTTCTCAGGCCTTGGTTTTTCCGGGGCTTGAAAGCTGCCTTTGTTAGTTAATAAGCAGCCCTGTTAGCTGGACTTGTATACGATTCCAGCTTGCGTGGTGTGTTAACAGCCCAGTCCTACATATAAAAAATAGCTGGAGGTGATTATCCTCCAGCTATTTTTATATGTCTTGTTCGCTTTAGGTGCGGAAGGTGGGACTCGAACCCACACGCCTTGCGGCACATGATCCTAAGTCATGCTCGTCTGCCAATTCCGACACTTCCGCGCATAAAAAGTCTATCAACTCATAGCTGCCAAATTCAAGTCCTGTTGAGCTTCTAAAGGACTTTTTCCTTAGACTTTAGCTTGTGGCTATTTTTGCTTTGTGTTGAGATGTAGAGGTTAGATGCCCAGTCCCTGCTTAGCATTGGATTAGGGGTGGCCTCGATGGTTTCCAATAGCCTGTTAGCGTCCTTGTAAGCTCGAGACGAAAGCAACATTAGCCTTGCGCCAAATGCCTCAGCATCAGGGAAGGATTCTATAACTGTGCCTTCGGATGCTCTCAGAATACCTAGATCTTTCAGACCTTTCTGAGAAGCAAATCCAAGGGAGTTACCTGCTAACACTATCTTCACCAACTCATTACTATCTATATCTGCCTTGGTGAGCAATTTATCCTGAAGATCTGCAAGTACCCCCTTGATCCTTTGAACTTGCCGTATGTGCGCTTGGGAAAGCAGGAATGTATCTGTCTGTGTGCGAATTCGAATAGATAGGTTCTTGTCGTTATGGACTATATCAAGGATTTCTATCTCTGGGATCTTCCTGCTAGGGGATGTGGGATGGAGCAGTCCTTTATCATCAATTAGATCAATCCTTTTTAAGGCTATCGTGGCTTCGATTGCCTGCGCAAAGGTTGGTTTAAGTTCATCAGATATATCGTGCTCAAAATTGAATAGATCCTTCCTGAAGAAGCCATTGTAGTCCCAGGTGAGTAGACATCTGTTTCCGACGGTGAGCAGAATCCATGGGTAGGGTTCCAGGGACATAAGCATGTGCGGCGCGTCTGTTTGTATATCTGCCCCCATCATCGAAGCAATCGCAAGCCCGCAAATGGAAGGCTTCTCACGTCCAAAGATCTTATAGTTGCCTTCCTCTTCATCTATCCTCAGGGTTCCGTCTGTTACTATGAGTGCGTCGTTTATGTCAGAAAGGCGTCTGCCGTGCTTAAGACAAGCTGCTCTTAGCAAGCCCTGCAGAGACTGCCCCTTACTGATCTCCTTGACTGTATCCGTGAAGATCTCCTCACCACTCTCTAGATCGTGGGCCCACACCGAGATTCTTCTGTTTCTTACGGCTGCTGCCACTCCTTGGCACTGCTTCTTACTTGCTCCAGGCTCCGTCTTTGTTAGATCGCTCCCGACAGAATATAATGTTAGCTCCTTCCTGTAAGCTGTCAGGATAGTTATAGGCAGGATATGCCTGTTATCATCTGTAATATCCGATAGTGAGGCATGTATTACTGTTTTTTGCGCGCTAGGTGCAAAGTTGTATTTGTACTCTTTGCCCTGTATACGCACCTTACCGGGCTTATTCGGTACTACCACTATAGAGTCCGAGTCTAGTTTTGCCTTGCAGGCCAGGCGAAAGCCCGCAGATAGCTCCTTGCTCTCAAAGTGTAGCCTGTCCCAACTTGTTGGTGGTGGGACGTTTTCAAGAAAGCGGACTCTACATCTCCCGCAGAACCCTGCCCCGTCACATGGGGACTCTATCCCCATGGCTGCGCTATCTTCCTGCTCCGTTAGGGTCTTATCTGCATTGAGGATAAATCTCTGGGCAGCTGGTAGAAGAGTTATTCTTATTTTCTTGAGTTGCCTTTCTTCTCCACTCACGCTAACGACTCTATCAACTTGGAGTTACAGTTACTAGGATTTGTACTCAAGCTTTTACAGTTTTTGCTAGTCTATCTATGGAATGCTGCATCGAAAGATCGTTTTGGCTTCTTCCTCACCACGTAGAAAAGAACTACTCTCTGGACTGGGGATTCAGTTTGAGATCTTCTCACCTGATATTCCTGAAGATGTTGCTCCAGGTGAAAGTCCATGGAATCTCGCACGGCGACTGGCCTATGAGAAGTGGGGGAATGTAGTATCCAAATCTGGCTTTGAAGACTACCTGGTGATCACTGCTGATACTGTTGTTGATCTCGACGGTCGCTCGCTCGGAAAGCCAAATTCCAGAGAGGAAGCTTTCGAGATGTTAAAGTCCCTCCGAGCCAGGGAGCACCTAGTGCATACCGCTGTTTGTGTTGGTGACGGAACGCTGCTGCTTTGCAGCGTAGTGACGACTCGAGTAAAGATGCGCAACTATAGCGATGGGGAAATCGCCTCATACGTGGAAACTGGCTCTCCTATGGATAAAGCTGGGGGATATGCTGTTCAGGATGAGTTTTTCTCGCCGGTGGAGAGGATGGAAGGATCATACACCAATGTAGTGGGCTTGCCTCTGGAAGCTGTAGTGAGAATGCTTGAGAGATTCGATATCAAAATGCTGGGCGGTGCTGCAGTTGTTAGGTAGATGGCTCGAGTGCGTACCCAACTTTAGCGAGGGCAGAGATAGGGCGAAGATAGAGTCAATAGCCTCAGCTGCTAGAGCATTGGGAGCTTACGTCCTGAACATACACTCAGATCCTGACCATAACCGTTCAGTTGTAACTCTGGCTGCTCCTGCTGACCAAATAGTTGAAGCTGTAATGTCTATGATACGAAGGGCTGTGGAGTTGTTAGATATAAGGCACCACGTGGGTGTGCATCCCAGAATAGGGGTTGTGGATGTAGTGCCGTTTGTCCCGCTTGGAGCAGCTACTCAGGAGGATAGCGTAAAGGCGGCAATTGAGGTTGCATCTAGAGTAGGAAATGAACTCGAAGTTCCTGTATACCTGTACGAGTGGGCTGCAAGGCATCCCGAGTACAGGGCTCTACCGGATGTTAGAAGGCTTTATTCCCAAGCCATACTAGCTGGAAATTTCCTAGAACCAGATTTTGGCCCTTTCATGCCGCATCCGACAGCAGGCGCTTGTGTTGTAGGTGCCAGGGGACCACTGATAGCCTTTAACTGTGTTCTGGGTACACCTGACGTTTCTGTAGCAAGAAGGATAGCCTTCAGAATAAGAGAATCCTCTGGAGGTATGCTGGGTGTCAGGGCATTGGGCTTATGGCTGGAGAGCCTGGGACTTGCTCAGGTATCGATGAATATAGTTGACCCGGTAAAGGCCCCACTACATGTGGTTTTTGAGAGGGTAAAGCAGCTGGCTGCTCAGGAGGGAACCTACGTGGTCAGTAGTGAGCTTGTGGGGCTAATGCCTTCTAGTGTGGCTCTTGGAGCTGCTTCGTATGCTCTTGGCCTACCAAGCTTGAGTTTTAGTCAGCTTGTAGAAATGTCGATACTTTCTAGGAGGTCTGAGGTGAATTTGGAAGAGTTTCTTGACAGCCTTGCCAGCAGTGCACCAACACCTGGGGGTGGTGCAGCCTCGGCACTTGTAGGGGCGATAGCAGCTGCACTCTCGTCTATGGTGGCCAACCTCACCATAGGGAAGAAGAAATATATGCAATTTGAGGAGGATATGAGGAAGGTGATAGCTTCCTGTGGGGAACTCAGGTCCTCCTTGCTACAGCTTATGCATGATGATGAGGAAGCTTATAATGCTCTAATGAATGCCTTCAGATTGCCCAAAGATACCGAAGAACAGGTAGCTGCACGGAATGCTGAGATACAGAAGGCATTGATTGGAGCTTGTGAGGTGCCTTTGACTATAGCTCAGAAATGCGTGGAGGTGCTCGAGCTATCTGAGTATGTGGCAGGTAATGGCAATGCTAATGCAGTTAGTGATGCTGGTGTATCTGCGTTGATGGCTGAGGCAGCAGCAAGGGGAGCACTTTTGAATGTGTACATAAATTGTACCTTGATGAAGGATAATACCCAGGCGGATGGATACAGGAGACGAGCAGAGGAAATTGAATCCACTGCCAGATCCAAATCCAGCGAGGTGATGGCAATAGTTCGCTCCAGAATCAATGGGGGGTAGAATCTGATTCGCTTGGGGCTGTTTTTTCTCTATCCTGTAGCAGTCTTACGAAGACTTCGTCAAAATTAGGTCTGTACTCTTTTATGGACCTTGCAGATATGTCGCACGAGTTCAGGCAGGTGACCAGCACCTGCGCGCTTGAGCTAGCATTGTTCACATAAAATCTCCAAGTGTTATCCGAAAGTTTTTCAACTCTTTTCAGTCCTTCAAACTGTATTACGTCTGCTAAGTCGCCTTGAATGACGCCCTCTAGCTCAACATCAATAGCATCCCCACCTATAGCTGTCCTCCTGAGGTTTTCAGGGGTGTCGTAAGCTACTATCTGTCCATTTGACATTAGGGCTACATGGTCACAGTATTCTGCTTCTGTAACATACTGGGTTGTAACAAAGAGAGTCTTTCCTTCCCCTTTGAGTTGCCTGAATCCCTCCCAGATGTGCTCTCTAAGGATTGGATCTATGCCTGCAGTAGGTTCATCTGCAAACAGAATATCCGGATTGTGTACTAACGCAGCAGCAAGTTCCAATCTGCGTTGCATGCCTCCAGAGAGATCATCTGCTAACTTCTTTCGGTGAGGCCAAAGCTCCAGGAACTCTAAAGTGTTTCTTATGTACTTTCGCCTCTGTATAGGGAGTAACCCATAGAGGGATGCAGCAAACCGCATGTTCTCCATAACTGACAAGTTGGGATAAAGTACGAAGCTTTGGGGCAAGTATCCTAATCTCCTGCGACCCTTTCGTCCAAGCTTGTTAGGAGGCATGCCAAGCACTCTTATATCACCCTTCGTAGGGAGATAATACCCAACTAGCATCCTTACCATGGTTGTCTTGCCGGACCCACTAGGTCCTATGAAGCCAAAGATCTCTCCCTGTGCGACTGTAAAGGACACATTCTTGACTACTGAAGTGCCATCGAATTCCTTCCAGACGTTCTTTGCTACGATGGCTATGTCATCTTGATGCTCTTCCCACATATCGCCTCCATAAGTGTTGAGCTAGTGGTCGCTATAGCATTCTTTAGGCCAGGCTTAACTCTTCTCGTCTACTTAGGTTGCTAGAGGTAACTCTGCCATCCTCCATACGTATGAAGTACTGGAATGCACCCGGATCAAAGGACTTGCTGTGGGATATTATGCATATCTGTGGAAATATCTTCGCCAGCTCTCCAATAGTTACCAGGTCTATTAGGGACTGCGTCCTCTCTTCATCGAATGAGCTCAGGGGCTCATCCATAAATAGAAATCCTGGTGAAGTGCCCCTTTCCTGTGGCAGGCTGGCGATGGCAAAGGCCAATCGCAATGCGAGGCTCATTTGGTCCTTGGTACCGCCTGAGAAGATGTTTTTCCCTACGTATCGACCAGCTTCTTCGTCCCAGACTTCTATCTTGTAATCTTCACTTATTCTAGCATCGTGGTACCGACCAGCGGTGAGGACGGGTAGAAGCAGGTTCATGTTCCTCTCAGTATCAGGTAGTACATTGGAGATTATGCGCTTGGTTGACTCTTGTAAGATATGCACCGCAATTTCACGTACTCTTATGTCCTCCTCAAGCCTGTCTATCTCCTTCTTGTACTCTTGAGGAGAGCGCAAGTTTTCCTCGCTAGAAGGTATTTCGCTTCTGAGCCAATTTATCCTATGGTCAAGTACTTGTATTTCCTGCTTTATCTGATCGATCTTTTGTTTTCTACTTTGCAAATCTACACCAAGCACCATCTCAGGATTGGTTTGCAGGAACCTTATCTGTGCCTCATATTCGGCTATCTGCATATTCCTGTGGTTTACCAGGTCTTGTAAGCCGTTAAGATCTTTCAACCCAATACTAGTGCTTATTTCACTGACCTTACGATCGAGTGCCAATAATTGAGCTTCTGAAGCTTGAGAAGTTGCGTCCTTTGAGGTTAACCTCCTTAGATTGCTAACCACCAGGTAAGCTATAAAGGCTACAGAGGCTATGAGCAATAGACCTTTGATGAACCAACTTATATTTGCGAACAATGCTACAAGCAGGATAATTACTGATAGAAATAAAGCTGCTAGGGTATTAGGTTCCAGGAATGACCTATTGGGCTTATTAGCTGAGATGGTTCCTTCGAGCTCCTTTTTGCGAGCTAATAGCTGTTGCAACTCCATAGCCTGCCCAAGGTCGTTCTTAGCGCTGGCTATTTTAGAGTACAGTGATTTGCTTTGGCTGGAGGCCATGTTTATGAGCCCATTCCTGTAATCTTCTTCCAGCTCCTGAAGTGATATCAGCAACTGCTCCTTCTGCGACAGGCAGTTTGCAAGTTCGTACCTAATCTTCAGTGCATCGAGCTGCTCTATCTCCCCTTTGGATACTCGAAGCCTGTCTTCGATATACGAGAGCTTCTCCAAGTTGAGTATCTTCATGAGGGAGTCTCGCCTTTCTTTGGCATCTAGTTCCTCAAGCTTGGAGAGCTTTTTTTGTTCTACTAAGCAGGAGTTAAGTAAAGCAGAGCCATCGATTCCACCGAGTTCCTGTACTATCCGGCTGTTTGCTGCTCTAACGGAGTTTATAACCTCTTCTCTCCCAGTCCTGCTCATTACTCTGAGTGTAATCGTCGACCCTTTGCTTCTTTTCACGGTCCTGTCTATGTACAGGGTATTTTTGTCAGTATGCACCGATAACTTTACTCGAAGCTGGTTTTCACCATAAGTTATGAGATCGTCCAGAGATTTCCTATTGGTCTCTGTGACTATGGGTTGACCATAAAGAGCAAAGTATATGGCCTCAAAGAGGGTACTCTTCCCAGATTCATTTGGCCCTTCTACCAGTATTGTTCCTTGACGCGGGAAAGTTATACAGAGCGACCTAATTCTTTTGAAATTGGTGATTTGCAATTCCCCTAGTGTAATCACTCGTTGTAAAGCTCCAGTATGAGATCTCTTGCCTTTTGGATCAAATCGACCTGTGAGGGCTCGTTTGTGACGCCTATCAGTTCTTCAGCCACCTCGCGGATTCTGTCGACTTGAGATACTCTCAGTCCTCTGGATATACCTGCTGAAAACTCCTCTACCACAAGCAGGCGTGTGGTATCTATCTCAAAGTGGAAATTAGCCTCCTGACCTGCCTTCAGCAGCTGTGCCAGCGCAAGAGATCGATAAGTTGTCCTTGAGATATCTCCCGATAACACTAACCTCATGAGTGTGTCGGGCGAAGCCGACTCCAGGATAGTTGAGAGGAGTTTTTCATGTAGGTTCGTGTCTCCATCAGTAATGTATATGTTGTGGTTGATTCTTGGCTGGTGAGGAGTATCTACGTGCTGTATCTCTATCTTCATGTCTGAAGATATTTTGATTGCAGCAAATCCCGTAGGATTACCCGCTTCTCCAAACGTTATCTGTTCGGTAGCCCCTGGTATAAGCACTTGAACCCCACCAAGCTGAAATCTTTGATGCTGATGTATGTGGCCAGTGACCACAAGCCTGAGCTGCTGAGCTCTGTTAATAGATTCGAACTTGATTACAGGATCGTTTTCCATAGAAGGTGTAAGCCCCTCGACTGCAGCATGAGTTACTAAGATGTCTGGCTCTAAGCCGAGATCCAGGACAGTTTCAAGGGGATCAGTTGAGCGACTGTTAAAATCGGGTGTGAAGCTGATAATACTTAGATTTCTTCCTTCAAAGTTAACATTGAGCTGATATGGTTTGCCGCGTTCTGGCAAGCTGAGCGCGCCAAGCGTCGCTAACGGGGCTAGTGGTGATTTTCCACCTTGCACACTTTGGTTGGATGGCGTATCGTGATTTCCTCCTACTGCCAGGATCTTTGTGCCCCTCTGTAGGAGTCTCTTATAGCAGGAGGCCACAAAATCCAAGTCGGCGTTGGAAGGATCAGGAGTATCAAATAGATCTCCTGCCTGCACGAATATATCGGCATTGTGTTGGATGGCATAGTCAACTGCCGCCTTAAAGGCTCTCTGCAGCCAGGATCTTCTAGTCTCTAGCTTGCGGGGAGTTAGCTTGGCGTAGTGTTTGCTTAGGTGATTATCTGCAGTAGCAACGATAAGTAATTTGGACACGTAATATTGTAAAGTTGTGATTGGTGATCACGCAATATAAGATGCAGGTTGCAAGAATCTGCTACAGGGTTGATATACTGCCTTGAAAATTTGGTGATGAATACTAATAACCTTACGAGGTAAGGATTGTGCATGAGATAGCAATATTAGGCACTGGCTATGTAGGACTTGTAACTGGTGCATGCTTCGCAGAGCTGGGCAACTCAGTGGTTTGTATAGACATAGATGTCGAGCGTATTGATGGTCTGCGAAGAGGGGAGATTCCTTTCTACGAACCTGGGCTTGAGGAGCTCGTACATCGCAATGTTGCCAGCGACAGGTTATTCTTTACTACTGATTACAGTGAAGGGCTGATAAATAAAGATTTTATCTTTCTATGTCTACCTACTCCTCCCAGTTCCAATGGAGCCGCTGATGTGACCATACTACGAGCTGCCGTAGCCAGGATCGCCGAGGTAATACAGTCTTCGGATGTGCTGGTGGTGAACAAGAGTACGGCTCCTGTTGGTACATGCCAGAGTTTGCAGAGGCTGATATCGACAGTCAATCCCAGATTAGCGGGGGTTCAGGTGTTGTCTAACCCTGAATTCTTACGTGAGGGATCGGCGATCTCGGATTTCATGAACCCAGATCGTATAGTGATAGGTGCAGAAGACAGGTATGCTGCTGAGCGCTTAAGGCAAGTGTATGAACCAATTGATGCCCCGGTGCTTATTACAGATACCAAGAGTGCCGAGATGATCAAGTACGCTTCAAACGCCTTTCTTGCTACCAAGATAAGCTTTATCAACGAGATAGCGGATATCTGTGAGAAGGTTGGGGCTGATGTCTCGGTAGTCGCCGAAGGTATGGGATTGGACAAAAGGATAGGGAAAGCTTTCCTTCGTCCTGGCGTAGGCTACGGTGGATCTTGCTTCCCTAAAGATGTTATGGCCTTGGCACATCTTGGAGCGATACATGGAGCAGATCCCAAGCTCTTGAAGGCTGTGATGGATGTCAACACTCACCAGTTTCGTAGAGTCCTGTTCAAGCTAAGGGAGCAGCTAGGGTATATCGAAGGGCGAACTATAGGCGTATGGGGCATATCATATAAGCCCAACACTGATGATATACGCGAGTCACCATCTGTAGAGATTATGAGACTGCTCGAACAGGAGGGTGCAGACATAAAGGCTTACGACCCAGTAGCCATGCCCAAGGCCTCAAGGAGATTGCCCAACGTCAGGATGTGCAGGAATGTATATGAGGTGGCTGAGGGTGCGGATGCTGTGCTGCTACTTACTGAGTGGACAGAGTTCAAATCCATCGATCTCAAGAGAGTGGCTTCTATTATGCGCACGCCGATCATTATCGATGGCAGGAATGTTCTAGATCCATTGAAGGCTCAGGAAGCAGGATTACACTACGTGGGGGTTGGTAGGGGTAAAGTCAGGAAGTACAGAGAAGTAGAGTCTGATGCGCTGATTCATCCCGATGGGGAATGGTCTACGCTCTCTGGTGAGGATTAGTGTAATCTTGCTCACTTCTTCAATAGTGGTAACCTCATGAGGGTAAGGTATGGACAGGCGAGAGTTCCTGGGTCTAAGTCTCGAAACCGGTGCTCCGCTTGCGTTGGCAGCCTGTGGCAAATCCTCAACTGCTACACCGACTACTGGAATATCCATCACTGGCCCAACTGCAACTCCAAATCCTTCGCACCCTCCTTCGTCTCCTAGCCTGTCTCCAACCACAGTACCAAGCGCATCCCCGACTGTATCTGTTGTTGGTACCCCAATTGCAACTCAAGTATCTGGTGCGGCACCCCCTTCAGTTTTAGGGGTACTAAGGTGGGCTAATACAGGTATTCCTGAACCATCCAGCATAGATCCGACTAACCCTAAGGATGCTCAGAGCATTCTTATTATCAACCTGGTGTTCTCTGGACTGGTCAAACTTAATGAGAAGCTAGAGGTTGTGCCAGACGCTGCGGAGAGTTTGAAAGTATCTAAAGATGGTACAGTTTATACATTCAAGCATTCAAGCTCAGAACTGGTCTCAAGTATGCAGATGGCTCGGAGTGCACTGCCGAAGATTTTGCTTATGCAATCAATAGAGCCTTGACTCCAACTACGCAGAGCTTTGCTGCTCCTTTCCAGCTACGGGATATCCTGGGTGCAAAGGACGTAGCAAGCGGCAAGGCAAAAGAGGCTAAAGGTGTCCATGTTATAGATAAGCAGACTTTGGAGATAACCCTAGAAAGACCTATAGCCTATTTCCTAGACCTGATGACNTTCCCGTACTCGTTTTCTGCTCCCCGAAAGCTGGTTGAGAGTGGTAAGGATTGGACAAACAAAGCTTTCGGCACAGGACCCTTCAGGATCAAAGAGAGGAAGCACAACCAGAGCATGACTCTCGAGCCTAACCCCTACTATTGGCAGAGCAAACCACAGATAAACATACAGATGCCATTTATTCAAAACAGCGAGACTGCTTATCAACTCTATCAAACTGGTCAGTTAGATATTACAGGTGGTAGGCAGGATGGTATCCCAGCGCAGGAGAATCCTAACGTAAAAGGCAAGCCCGACTACAAGGAGGTACCAGCTCTGGCTGTGAGGTATATAGGCTTCAACAATAAGCTGAAGCCATTCGATTCTAAGCTTGCTTGGACTCGGAACTCAGCCTCCAATGGCAAGTATAGGCAGGATGATAAATGACGCGGTTAAGTTCTTCTCTCAATCTCAGTTTCAGGTTTTCGTGCCCAGTGCTATGCTTGTCCTTCTGGTTATCCTTCTCTCCTATATAGGAGATGGTATTCGTGATGTACTGGATCCCTACAGTTCCAAGCGATAGGTCTTGTATAGTCACCTTGGTCTTGACACCAAGACTGTACTCTTTCTATACTATCGATGCAATCGAGATGAACCTTGACAAGCGGGCATGGTGAAGAGGTATCACAGGTGCTTCCCAAGCACCAGGCACGGGTTCGATTCCCGTTGCCCGCTCCTAGGATGATGCGGGGGTAGTTCAGTTGGTAGAACGCTTCCTTGCCAAGGAAGAGGTCGCGAGTTCGAGTCTCGTCCCTCGCTCCAACGTCTAGAAGGGGAGAGGTTAATCCTCTCCCCTTCTAGCTTTTAGCTTTAAATATCATGAGTTGCGAGAGTATGTATAAGCTACTAATAGCTACAGCTATAACTAAGCAGCTGATAGCTGCATGCCCAGGTGTTGCTATATACCATTCCGCGAATGCTTTGGTGGGGCCGTGAGAGGACAGCCAACCCAGATCTAGCACAAGATCTCTGAACTTTGACCTTCCTAGGTAAGAAAGCGCCATAACCAATACGAAGATCGTGCAGGATTCGAGTACTACATCTGCCCAGTTCCTACGCATATAAACTCTCAGCCCCTACAAAGATATCCCACAGGTTCTGTCTATTATGTTACCTGTGGGATACTCTCGTTTTTGTAGTATTTATGAACTATGAATTAGATGGTCTCTCCGCTAGTACTAGTTCCTTTTGAATCTTCTTGCCGTTTCTTTCTATTGTTAGGGTAATTCTATCTCCGGGCTCGTGCTCTCTAAGTATCCTGACGAAGTCGCTTTCGTTGCTGATCTTATGATTATCTATGGCGACGATTATATCCCCTTCCTGCAGACCAGCCCTGGCTGCTGGTGTACCAGGTCTCACTCCGGGAACTCCTGGTGCACAGGGTGTTATTAGTTGACCTCTTACATTAGGAAGGTTCTGGCGTACTACATCCTCAGGGTAGATGAATGTCGTACATATGCCTATATATGGATAGGTAACTCTTCCCTTCTGTAGTATCTCCTGGACAACATCCTTGGCTGTGTTGATCGATACGGCGAAGTTTATACCTTGAACGGGGACTCCACCTTCAGTTAGTCTAGCCCCAAGCGTGTTTATGCCTATGACTTCGCCCTTGAGATTAAGCAAGGGCCCGCCGCTGTTACCAGGGTTGACTGCAGCATCCGTCTGAATTAGTCCATATAGGTTGGTTCCAGGCTGTGTCGGGTCCGTGCTTGGCTCCTCCTGAGCTCGATCCAAAGCCGAAATAACCCCTACGGTGACGGTAGGATCGCCCATCAATCCCAATGCACTACCTATAGCTACTACGGTCTCTCCTACCTGTGCCTTACTGGAATCTCCTAACTTCGCAGGCTGCAAGTTGTTGTCGTTTATCTTTATTAGGGCTACGTCCGTGAGGGGATCTGTGCCCACGACTTTGGCTTCTCTGATTCGACCATCGTAAAGTATGGCTGTTACGCGGCGAGCACCTTCCACCACATGATTATTCGTCACTATGTGACCTTCTTTGTCGATGATGAAGCCTGATCCAGTACCGGAGCTACCGCGACTGCAATTCTCAAATTCACACGCTATTATCTCCACTACAGAAGGCTTCACCATGTGCACTACTTCCGGTATGCTTAGATCCCCCTCCTGCCGGATGAATTGAGGGATATTAGTATGCTTGTTTTGATTTGCGTTAGCGCTGCTGCTAGATGAGTTGCTTATATGTGTGGCAGTCGGGCTAGGAGGAGGGTTTTGAGAGGAACTCGCGGCAGGACTCGGGCTTGGTACACTGCTGACTTCCGCGGGCGTACTGCTTTTGTTCTGGCTGCCAGCTTCCTGCCCTATACTGCAGGCCGCTAGCAATAGCGTCACTACTAATAACAATAGATATATCTTTTTCAGTGGTGTCCAAGAGGTGGATGATTGATGCTTCATTATCATTACTCTATAGTTTACTCCTAATGAATCCTCTCTGATGTACAGATGCCCACAGCAGGATATAGGCCAAGATAGTGCTTCTGATGATGTTCAACGATTACTTGCCTTCTCCGCAAGAAAGTCAAGCACGATCCGATAGATCTTGTTATCTTCTCGTAGCCTTTCTTCCAGGTTTTCTTTCATTGCGAATTTTTCAAAGGCTTTCATTATGGATTCTTTGTCTTGGTTACTATCTTCTAGGTAACCAAGAGAAGATAATGCGCTAGATATCTCGCTGAGGATATTATCGTCTATCTCTAGTAGCTCTTCATTCTCCCTGGGGAAGTACAACTTATGCAGCCTCAACAGCCTTGCTAATTCATCTATAGGTGATGAGTGATCATCGACCCGGAGATCTATGTATATGTCGTTAAAGCCACCATAACCCCCTTTATCTTTGACCACTAACAAGGCTGCTGATTGTTGCCCTCTGCTATCACCCCCGGCTTTCTGGCCAGCCTGCAGTGCAGCTATTAATCTATCTGCTAACTCTCCTCCGGTTTCGTTGAATGTCTGTTCCATGGCTATGACTGTGTCTTCGCTAACTAGTATGTTGCCTTGACAGGCATAGTAAGGACCACTTCTACCCCCTGCCCAGGGGAAGCACTCAGAGCCTGTGAAGGTTGCGGATCTGCCCTGGAAGTCCACTATGCCTACCTGGCGAAATTCCCTATCCGGATCCTCCTCTAGTAACCTATCTAACACCTCCTGAGGGGAAAGTCCTTGCTCGAGCAGATCCAGTCCTTTGGGACCATAAGAAGTGTTTGCCCATGACTGAGTGGCTATGGCGCCCACATTGGCTCTAGCCCAGGGTACTACCGCCCCCACGGATAGGAATTTACTTTGGGTGGCTACGCCCAATTCTCCAGTGGCTGGATCTAAGGCGACTATGGAGAACGTAGAAGGCTTTATCATTAGGTACACTCCTGATAAAACTTTATTTATTGTGGCAGGCATCTTGCCGGCTAAGAGTCAAAAGTCGTGTAGCATATGGTCTATATACTATGTGAGTATAGCTGAAGTATATGTTATAATCGCGGCCAACTCACATATATTGTGAGCAGGAGAGAAAAGTTTTCGGGAGGGACTAACATGCCTGGAAAGACAGAATTAATAAATCAGGTGGCAGAACGTACTGGTATGACTAAGGCGCAGGTCCAGAAAGTGTTCGAAGAGATGTTGAGTGAAATCAGATCCTCTCTTGAGAAGGGGGAGGACGTGATCATAAGAGGCTTTGGAACTTTCAAGGTTACTGAAAGGTCACCCAGGAAGGGTAGAAACCCCCGAACTGGTGAGGAGATAGAGATACCTGGAGGGAAGAGAGTTACCTTCAGGATGAGCAAATAGCTTACATTATGGGACTGTTGATAACTGATATGCCAGTTATCAACAGTCCTCTTCTTTCTGCTTTGCTCGGTGTGCTTGCACCCATTTAGCAGCTAAGTCCGGCCTAACTTGTTGTGTCCTCTTAAGGGCTTGTTCTAATCGCCAACTGGCGATGGCCTGGTGGTTGCCGCTGAGCAGGATGTCAGGAACTTTCATGCCCCTGAACTCTGCTGGTCTTGTATATTGTGGGTATTCTAATAGCCCGGAGGTAAAAGACTCCTCCTTCTTGGACTCCTCGTCTATAACTCCTGGTACCAGGCGGGCTACGGCGTCTATTACCACCATTGCCGGTAGTTCGCCACCGCTCAGGACGTAATCCCCTATAGATAATTCCATGGTTGCAAGGTGTTCCCTAACCCTTTCATCAACGCCCTCATAATGTCCGCATATCAGGGCCAGGCGCTTTTTCTGAGATAGCTGCTCGGCAAGTTTTTGCTCAAACCTTCGACCACTTGCACTCATCAAAATGATGGGTGTATCTCCTCTTTCCTCAGGGGATTTCCCGAGAACCTCTTCTACTGCCAAGAATATAGGCTCGGGCTTCATGACCATGCCTGGCCCGCCTCCATATGGATAATCGTCGGTGGTTTTATGTTTGTCTGTGGCCCAATCACGAATATTATGAATATGTATCTGGATTATGCCTCTTTCAACTGCTCGCTTGATTATGCTCTCGGTAAGTGGTCCCTGAAACATCTGTGGAAAGAGGGTAAAGACATCAAATCTCATAACTAACTTACCCTCTCTAGAATTTTTTCGGGTATTAGGGATCTAACTATTATCTCTAATTCCTTCTGCCTAAACATCACGCTTACTAATACATAGACAATTAATCCGCAGGTTACAGGTGCCAATACTTGCAGGAATAGGTTTGAAGATGCAAATTGCTGCGTTACGTAGATTACCGGAACTATCGATGCGCTGGCGAATATCTGTTTACCTATAGATATGAAGAATGTTCTGTCCAAGAGGTTACCAATGTTAACAGATAGATAAATAATCAGTATCGTAGAGTTGACTAGTGCTGAGGTAATAAAGCCGATTACCACACCCTCTATGCCCATCCTGCTGATAAGCAGCTCAACGATAGAAATATTACAGATCGTTCCTACCAGAGAGCTAATAACCGGAGGCAGGGTTTTGGATAATGCATAGCTGGCCCTGGGTAGTAGGTCAAGCATGCCATAGCCGACCATCCCAAGACTCATGAGTGAGAGTATGCTTGCGGTGGCTATGGTATCGGATCGGCCAAACTTTCCGTGCTCGTAGAGAAGCCTTATCACCTGTGTGCTTATTAGTCCTAACCCTATGGATGCAGGAAGTATAATAAACGTTACGGTGGTAATAGAGCTTTGAAGTAACCTTCTAAAGCTTTCTAGTTCCCTTTCTACAGCATTCTGTGACAGCCTAGGTAGAGTAACTGTTCCTATGCTAGCGCTGAAGACGCTTATAGGGAGAAAGAATACCACCCAGGCTAGGCGGAAAGCAGCTACTTCCGCTGGACCAATTCTGCTAGCGAATGCTACAGCTATTAGTAGGTTTATCTGTATTGTTGCTTGACAGAAGAGTCTTGGAACCATATGCAAGAGGATGTCTTTTACCTCGCAACTTAGGCTACTTATTCGCAGACCTTTACTCAAACCAAGTCTCGCTAGTTGGGGTATGTGTAGCAGCAGGAACAGCATAGCACCTATGACTACTCCCGAGGCTATGCCTATCATCCCGAACATTGGATATAAGAATATCGCGGAGGCAATAATACTAAGGTTGTAGAAGATCGGAGCTATGGCAGGAATGAGGAATTTTTCGTACGACTGTAGTATGGATGTAGCTACCGTGGATAAGCTTAGAAAGATAGGTTGCAGCAGCACTAGTCTCAGCAACTCCGACGTGAGTTGAGGAACTCTGGGATCGTTAGATCCTCTGAGAAGAACATAGTCTACTATGTACGGTGTCAACAACCATATGAGTGTGCATGTGATCAGGGTACCTATACCGATTACCAACAGTATATCCTTAGCTAGTTTCAGTGCATATCTTTCCCCTTTATTGCCCTTTACTTCGAGGAACTTCGGAATGAAAGTGGATGCAAGCGCACCTCCGGATAGGAGGACAAATATCGTGTCTGGTATCTGCATTGCCAATACATAAGCGCTAAACTGGTAGTTAGCACCTGTATGGGCTACTATGATTTGATCTCGAAGTAAACCTAATAGTCTGCTTACTATAAAAGCAAGGGTGGTGATTATGGCAAAACGTGCTAGTCGCTTATCCACCTTTATTTTGTCTCAGTTTATGGTATATTACTAGTTTGAGTCTTCTACGAGGATTTTGCTAAAAAGTATTGACTCGTAGGATGATTACTTGTTATTATAAAGGGCCGCATTCTATCTAGAGAGAGTTTGTGATAGAGCTTTTCACAAAACAAGAGATTTGGCCAGTCTCATTTCCCCCAAGTTTTGAGGAGAGTAGTAAATGACGAACACCTCGCAGGTCAGACCTAGCGTTGAAGCTCAGACACGTCCAGCATCTAAAGTTCAAAGAAAATCCTATGCTCGTATACCAGATACCATTGAAATGCCCAACCTCATCCAGATCCAGTTGGATTCATTTAACTGGTTTAAGGAGGAAGGGCTTCAGGAGCTCTTTGATGAAATAAATCCAGTAGTAGACTTCACTGGTCGTCTAATGGAGCTCCGTTTCGATAAGCCAGATTCCGGTCAGTTCTTTGGGGAGCCCAGGTATACCGAAAAGGAGTGCAGAGAAAGAGATTTCACTTATTCCGCACCCTTGAAGGTGAAGGCTACCCTGCTGGTCAAGGAGACCGGTGAGATAAAGGAGCAGGAGATATTTCTGGGTGACTTCCCTCTCATGACCGAGAAGGGTACCTTCGTTATAAATGGAGCTGAGAGGGTGGTTGTCTCCCAGCTTGTTAGATCGCCAGGCGTGTATTTCAAGGATGTATTCGATGAAGCCAGTGGTAAGACCCTCTGGACCGCAAAGCTTATACCGAACCGTGGGGCCTGGCTCGAGTTCGAGACCTCTAACAAAGATGTGCTATATGTCAAGGTAGATCGCAAGCGCAAGATTCCTGTGACCGTTCTCCTGAGAGCAGTTGCTGCCATAGATTCAGAGGTTGTTGAGGCTGAAGGCGACATGGGCCCAACTACTCCTGGTACAGATGAGTGGCTATGGGCTCTATATGGTAAGGTTAGTCGCGATGGCCGCTACCAGAATCTTGCAGCTACGATCGAGCGAGATCCAACAAAGAACAGCCAGGAAGCTTTAGTGGAGCTTTACCGGAGGCTTAGACCTGGCGATCCTCCCAACCCTGAGAATGCTCGTACGTTGTTGCGTCAGTTGCTATTTGACCCCCGCAGATACGATCTGGCTAGGGTCGGTAGATATAAGCTCACTCGCAAGTGGGAACAGCTACGCGAGGTAGTTGCGAGGTCTAATGGCCCCACATTTGATTTCGAGATCGATAGCCGGGTGTACGGTGAAAGGCTAAGAACGATAACGGGCCGCGACCTGATCAACATCGTAGGGAACCTTATAAGGTTGAATAACCTACCTCCTGGCAGCGAGGAGGAAGGGGACGATATAGATCATCTGGGTAATAGGCGAGTCAGGGCGGTTGGTGAGCTGATACAAAATCAGTTCCGCGTTGGTCTGCTCCGTATGGAGAGGGTCATAAAGGAGCGCATGTCCATCCAGGATGCTGAGAGTGCTACTCCTAACAACCTGATAAACATCCGGCCTGTAGTGGCCGCTATGCGAGAATTCTTTGGCGGCAGCCAGCTATCGCAGTTCATGGATCAGGTGAACGCGCTCTCAGAGATCAACCACAAGAGAAGATTGTCTGCTCTTGGTCCTGGTGGTCTTAGCAGAGATAGAGCTGGTCTGGATGTGCGCGATGTGCACCCATCTCACTATGGACGTATATGTCCTATTGAGACTCCTGAAGGTCCTAACATCGGGCTTATTGGTCAGTTGGCAACGTATGCCAGGATCAATGAATATGGTTTCATCGAGACTCCTTACCGGAAGGTAGTGAAGTCGGTACCTGGTGATTCTATCGATGCCATGGTTGGCCATATAACCAGGGAGCCTATAATGGACTCCAACGGTCAAGAAGTTGTGCCTGCAGGTACTGAGATAACCCGGGAGGTGGCTGAGAAGATAGTCGCCCTAGGTCTTGATGAAATCAAGGTCAAGCCTAGGGTCTTGAACGAGGTTGAGTACCTGTCGGCTGATAGGGAAGATCTGTTTACTGTTGCTCAGGCCAACTCTCCTCTCGATGAGAGAGGTTACTTCCTTGAGGATAGAGTCGAAGCTCGAGCTAGCATTCGCCTGCGTCGTGGAGGCACGGAGTTCATGATCGTCCCAGTTGATGAGGTGGACTACGTTGATGCCTCTCCGAAGCAGGTCGTCAGTGTAGCGAGTTCGTTGATTCCGTTCCTTGAGCATGATGATGCTAACAGGGCTCTGATGGGTGCCAACATGCAGAGGCAGGCTGTGCCTCTGTTGGTGCCTGATTCTCCAGTGGTTGGCACAGGTGTCGAGGCTCAGGTTGCCCGAGATAGCGGTCAGGTGGTGATAGCTAAGGCGGACGGTATCGTGCGTAGTGTTACTGCCGAGAGGATAGTTGTCGAGGAAGACAACGGGAACCTGAGGACCTACGAGCTCGAGAAGTTCGTTCGCACTAACCAGGATACGCTTCTCAACCAGCGTCCGATAGTTAACAAGGGCGATAGGATCTATGCTGGACAGATAATCGCTGATTCCGCCAGCACAAGCAATGGCGAAATAGCCCTCGGCCAGAATGTGCTTGTGGCGTTCATGCCGTGGGAGGGAGGTAACTTTGAGGATGCTGTGCTGATCAGCGAGAGGCTAGTGAGAGATGATGTATATACCTCGATACATATCGAGAAGTACGAGGTAGAGGCACGTGATACCAAGCTAGGGCCGGAGGAGATAACTCGTGATATCCCCAACGTGGGCGAAGAGGCACTGGCTAACTTGGATGAGAGAGGCATAGTCTATGTAGGCGCTGAGGTCAAGCCCAACGACATACTCGTGGGTAAAGTCACACCTAAGGGTGAGACGGAAATGACTGCTGAAGAGCGCCTGCTAAGAGCTATATTCTCGGAGAAGGCCCGTGATGTTAGAGATACTAGCCTCCGGGTTCCCAATGGTGTGCACGGCCAGGTGATCGACGTAAAGGTGTTCACGCGGGTTGAAAATGATGACCTGCCGGCTGGTGTAAACCAGATGGTCAGGGTGATGATAGCCCAGAAGAGAAAGATAAGCGAGGGCGATAAGGTCGCGGGTAGGCACGGTAATAAGGGCGTTATATCCAGGATACTCCCGATAGAGGATATGCCCTTCCTACCAGATGGTAGACCCGTGGATGTTATCCTGAACCCGATAGGTGTGCCCTCAAGAATGAACTTGGGACAGATCCTGGAGTGCCATCTTGGATGGGCGGCTAGTACTCTTGGCTTCAAGGTGGCGTGTCCTGTTTTCGATGGAGCTTCTGAGGAGATGATCAAGGAAGAGCTCCGCAGGGCAGGGCTACCAGAAGATGGAAAGATAGAGTTGTACGATGGTCGTACGGGCGAGAAGTTTGATCAGCCAGTGGCTGTGGGTGTCATGTACATCATGAAGCTGGCTCACTTGGTGGAGGACAAGATACATGCTCGATCCACAGGTCCTTATAGCCTAGTCACCCAGCAGCCTCTGGGAGGCAAGGCTCAGTTCGGTGGCCAAAGGTTCGGCGAGATGGAAGTATGGGCTCTCGAAGCGTACGGAGCTGCCTATACTTTGCAGGAAATGCTTACTGTCAAGTCTGATGATACAGTTGGTAGGGTCCGTACCTACGAGGCGATAGTCAAGGGTGAGCCAATAAGTGGTGCGGGCGTGCCAGAATCGTTCAAGGTATTGATGAAAGAGCTTCAGAGCCTTGGGTTGTCTGTTGAGGTTCTCAATGAAGATTTGGTGCCGGTGTCCATATCCAGCGATGGTCAAAGTGAGTACATAAGCGATTTGGATATAGATCTAAGCCATCCTGAGAAGGGCGAATAGATCGGCAGGGAGAGTGATATGGTACAGGTTAATGAATTTGGTGCTATCAGAATAAGCCTTGCTTCACCTGAGCAAATCAGGGCTTGGAGCTATGGCGAGGTCACTAAGCCAGAAACTATAAACTATAGAACCCAGAAGCCTGAAAGAGACGGACTATTTGATGAACGTATCTTCGGGCCAACTAAGGATTGGGAATGCTACTGCGGTAAGTATAAGCGTATACGCTACAGAGGCGTCATATGTGAGAAGTGCGGCGTAGAGGTCACTCGCTCCAGGGTGCGCCGTGAAAGGATGGGCCATATTGAGCTGGCGTCCCCAGTCAGCCATATATGGTTCTTCAAGGGCACTCCCAGCAGGATGGGTCTATTGCTAGATATGTCTCCTCGTAACCTGGAGCGCGTGTTGTACTTCGCCTCCTACATAGTTACCTGGGTAGATAATGAAGCTTTAGAGAAGATAAAGGCTTCCTTGGAAGAGGAGCTAGCTAGCAGGTCTGCTGAGATCGAAAGCGTACTCTCGTCTAATATAGAAAGCCTCGACCAGAGTACAAGAGATGAGGTTGCCCGAATAGAAGAGGCGGGCAGGATATCCATGGATCAGATACTGGCTGAGAAGAAAGCCAAAGTTGCTGAGATAGATGAGGAGGCTAATGCTCTTGAAGAGCAGCTCTCTTCTATGATTGGTGAGGCCGCGTCTGAGCAGATCTGGTTCGGCAAGGGGCAGCCATGGCAGCATGTGTTGGTGGAAGAAGGGGAAGCCATCAACGAGTCCAGGATAGAGGAGCTGCATGACATCGTAGAGAGCGTGATAGCACGCATAGAGAGAGAGTATGACGATAAGCTTGAGCGCGCCCGTGCCCTAATGGAGGCCGAGAGGGAGCAGTTGCTCTTTGCGGGCTCCTCTGATCGCCAGAAGGCTGCTGAGCAGGCTCATAAGGAGAAAGAGGCTCTGCGCAGGCAGCTCGAGGAGAAGAAGAGGCTTCTCGATATGCTGCGCCCCATGACACTGCTCACTGATACGGAGTACAGGCAGCTGCAGGCTGAGTTCGGTGATATTTTCCGCGCCGGCATGGGGGCAGAAGCCATCCTTGAGATACTCAAGAATATTGATCTTGATAAGCTTGCGGAAGAGCTCAGGCTTGAGATGCAGAGTTCCTCTGGACAAAGAAGGAAGAAGGCTACAAAGAGACTAAGAGTTGTAGAAGCCTTCAGGAGAAGTGGAAATAAACCTGAGTGGATGATATTTACGGCTCTTCCTGTTCTGCCTCCTGACCTGCGTCCAATGGTGCAGCTAGACGGAGGTCGGTTCGCTACTAGCGACCTGAACGATCTATATAGAAGGGTCATCAACCGCAATAATAGATTGAAGAGGTTGCAGGAGCTTGGTGCCCCTGAGATCATAATCCGTAATGAGAAGCGTATGCTGCAGGAGGCGGTTGATGCGCTGATTGATAACGGGCGTAGGGGCAGACCAGTAGCCGGCTCGAGCAAGCATAAGCTCAAGAGCCTGTCTGACATGCTCAAAGGCAAGCAGGGAAGGTTCCGCCAGAACCTGCTTGGAAAGAGGGTTGACTACTCTGGTAGATCAGTCATCGTGGTAGGTCCCGATCTTCAGCTTCATCAGTGCGGACTACCCAAGAGGATGGCGCTGGAACTGTTCAAGCCCTTCGTCATGCGCAGATTGGTTCAGAAGGGCTACGCAGTAAACATAAAGAGTGCCAAGAGAATAGTTGAGCGCATGCGCCCGGAGGTTTGGGACGTCCTCGAAGAGGTTACGAGCGAGCATCTAGTGCTCCTGAACCGTGCGCCAACCCTGCATAGGCTAGGTATACAAGCCTTTGAGCCCGTGCTCATCGAAGGTTCAGCCATACAGCTTCATCCTTTGGTATGTGCAGCATTCAATGCTGACTTCGATGGTGACCAGATGGCGGTGCACCTACCGCTATCTCAGGCGGCTCAGCAGGAGGCCAAGGAGAGAATGCTCTCTAAGGTAAACCTGTTGTCGCCCTCAAACGGTGATCCGATCGTCACACCTACACACGATATAGTGTTGGGTGTCTACTATATGACCAAAGCTCGTCCTGGAGCCAAGGGAGAGGGCAAGATGTTTGCCAACCCCGAGGAGGCACAACTTGCTTATGAGCTTGGCTACATTGACCTCCAGGCTCCCATCAAGGTGCGTCTGGGCAACAATGGAGACGCTCAGACGGTAGAGACTACTGTAGGTAGGCTTATATTCCTGGATGCTCTACCTGCTGAGATGCGACGTGATCCTAAGCTCCTATCTGAGGTCACCGATAGGAAGGGGCTGCGTAACATTGTGGCAGAGGTTTACAGGAGGTATGGTAGAGAGCGCACAGCTCAGGTAGTAGACGTAATCAAGAGGATAGGTTTCCATTATGCCACTAAGGGTGGTATGACCATATCCGTAGATGACCTCCAGATACCCAGTATCAAGAAGGATCTGATAGCTCAGGCTAATGAAAGAGTCCGCATGGTAGACGAGGACTACGCACGCGGTCTACTCACTGCTGAGGAGCGCGAGCGAGAGACGATCAAGATATGGACAGAAACCAGGGAAGAACTTACCAAGGCCGTACAGGAGACGCTGGACGATTATGGCGCCATCAAGATGATGGCTATATCTGGTGCTCGAGGTAACATGCAACAGATCAGCCAGATGGCGGGCATGAGAGGACTGATGGCGGATCCTCTTGGCAGAATAATACCTCTGCCCATTGTCTCGAACTTCCGAGAGGGTCTATCAGTTCTGGAGTACTTCATATCTACTCACGGTGCACGTAAAGGGTTGGCAGATACGGCTCTACGAACTGCAGACTCTGGTTACCTAACGAGGCGTCTGGTAGATGTTGCCCAGGACGTGATAGTTACCGAAGATGACTGCGGTACGGAGAACGGTATAGTACTCAAGAATGAAGAGGATGAGAGCGGTCTAATACCTACCTTCTCTGAGAGACTGCTTGGTCGAGTAGCCGCCAAGCCCGTGGTCGATCCAGAGACTGGTGAGGTTATAGTTGAGCGTAATCAGGAGATCACAGAGGAGCTTAGAGACAAGATTCTAGAGCTTGGCATTCAGGAGGTGGTAGTCAGATCTCCACTTGAGTGCGAGACCTCGTTCGGTGTCTGTAGGATGTGCTATGGGCGCGACTTGGCCACAGGATCTCTGATAGAACTAGGCGAAGCAGTGGGTATTATTGCTGCTCAGTCGATCGGTGAGCCTGGTACGCAGCTAACGATGCGTACATTCCATACAGGTGGTGTGGCTACAGAGTCCGGAGACATAACAAGTGGTCTCCCAAGGGTTGAAGAGCTATTTGAGGCTAGGACACCTAAGGGTCAGGCTCTCATATCCGAGCAGGACGGTACGGTTGAAATCACCGAGAACGAGGACGGTACTCGCAAACTGAAGATCGTCTACGAGTATCCATTCATCGATAAGTATAAGTTCCCAGAGGGTGCTGAGTTGCTAATCGAGAGTGGCCAATCGGTTGTGCAGGGTATGGCATTGGCCAGGTGGAAGGAAGGCGATTCCTGGGCTGATATAACAGCTCGAAGGGCTGGTCAAGCTGTGATCAGTGATGGTCGTATAGAAGTCTCTGGTATAACCCGAGAGGAGAAAGAGTATGTAGTACCAGCAGCTGCCAGGCTCAGAGTTGAGAATGGACAACACGTCAATGCTGGGGATCAGCTGACGGAGGGTAACTCTAATCCTCACGACATACTTAGGATCAATGGTAGGGAAGAGGCTCAGCGATATCTCGTAGACGAGGTTCAGAGGGTCTACAGAAGCCAAGGCGTGAACACGAACGACAAGCACATAGAGATAATTGTGCGTCAGATGCTACGCAAGGTAACTATAGATGACCCTGGCGACACTGAGCTGCTCCCCGGTGAGCTTATAGATAAGTTCACCTTGATGGAGGTAAACTCCAGGGTTATAGCGGAGGGAGGTATCCCAGCTACTGCATACTATGAGTTGCTTGGAGTTACCAAGGCTTCTCTGAGGACTAGCAGCTTCCTGTCTGCAGCTTCATTCCAGGAGACAACTAGGGTCCTTACCGAAGCTGCAATAAACGGGAGCGTAGATTACCTCAGAGGGCTCAAGGAAAACGTGATCATAGGTAAGCTTATACCAGCTGGCTCTGGCTGGAAGAAGAGGACAGCCGAGGAGACTGAGCTTGCAACTGATGACCTGGCACTCATAGGACTGATGCAGACTGAGTAAAGTAGCTTGACTACTAGGGTTTCGTCTGATAAATTTATTGATTGTGGTTGGGCATCCTCAGCCCAACCACAATTGTGTGTGCATTTGCAAATGAGTAGGAAACCTAGGAGTGTTCAATGCCTACAATAAATCAGCTAGTTCGTAAGGGACGACAGAAACCAACTAAGAAGACTAAGGCTCCGGCACTTAGGTACACAAACAACGCTCTTGGTAGGTACGCTGGTAGACTTAGACCACAGCCTAAGGGAGCCCCTCAGAAGAGAGGGGTGGCTGTGCAGGTGAGAACTGTTACCCCGAAGAAGCCGAACTCGGCTCTCCGAAAGGTGGCGCGAGTCCGGCTGAGTAACGGTATGGAAGTCACCGCTTACATACCGGGAGAGGGTCACAACCTGCAGGAGCACTCTGTGGTACTCATTCGTGGCGGAAGAGTGCCTGATCTGCCAGGAGTTAGATATCACATTGTGCGTGGTGCCTTGGATACTGCTGGAGTCAAGGATAGAAAGAAGGGTCGTTCCAAGTACGGAACCAAGAAGCCTAAGTAATAATGTGCATGTGGAGGAATAAGTAGATATGCCACGTCGACCCAATTCGTTCAAGAAGCCGGAGGTCTTGCCTGATCCGCGCTACAACAGTGTGATGGTTGCCAAGTTCATAAACAAGGTAATGCGGAATGGCAAGAAGGGAGTTGCCGAGAGGATTGTATATGGGGCTTTCGACCTTGTCGGTCAACGCACAAACAGAGATCCAATGGAGGTTTTTGAGCAGGCAATCAGGAATGCAACTCCCGTGCTAGAAGTCAAGCCTCGCCGTGTTGGGGGATCGACGTATCAGGTGCCTGTGGAGATAAGAGGTGATCGCAGGCTTTCCTTAGCCATGAGATGGCTTATTCAGTCAGCTCGTGCTAGGGCTGGTAAAACCATGATCGAAAAGCTTGCAGCTGAGATAATAGATGCCTCGAATAATGTGGGTGCAACTATTAAGAAGCGCGAGGACACCCACAGGATGGCCGAGGCTAACAAGGCATTTGCGCACTATCGTTGGTAAATATTGACAATACTCTTTGAGTTCAGAGGAAGGTTAAAGTTGGCAGCGACTGTAGAAAAAGAAAGACTTACAGCACTAGAAAGAACAAGAAATATCGGTATCATCGCCCATATTGATGCCGGGAAGACCACTACTACTGAAAGGATCCTGTTCTACACAGGGCGAGTGCATAAGATGGGTGAGGTCCACGAAGGGGCCGCCACGATGGACTGGATGGAACAGGAGAGGGAGCGTGGCATTACCATTACTGCAGCTGCCACAACCTGCTTCTGGAGGGATCATAGGATCAATATCATCGATACGCCGGGCCACGTGGACTTCACCGTTGAGGTTGAGCGCTCGCTACGGGTTTTGGATGGTGGCGTAGTGGTATTCGACGCCGTTGCTGGTGTTGAGCCGCAAAGCGAAACCGTTTGGCGTCAAGCTGACCGCTATGGTGTACCACGTATAGCTTTCGTGAACAAGATGGACAGAATGGGCGCTAACTTTGAGCGTACTGTCCAGATGATGCGCGACAGGCTGGGGTCCAACCCAGTTCCTATTCAGCTACCGATTGGGTCCGAAAGCGACTTCCAGGGCGTAGTCGACCTTATAGATTATGACGCGATCATCTATACAGATGATCTAGGTACTCGTCTAGAAGAGACCGCTATACCCTCGCATCTTGAAGCAGAAGCTGCTGCAGCCAGAGAACAAATGATAGAGGCTATAGCTGAAGCAGATGAAGAGTTCATGATGCTCTACCTAGAGGGTGAAGACATAACTCCCGATCAGATAAGGGCAGCCCTCAGGAGAGCTACAATAGCTCGTACTCTAGTGCCTGTTCTCTGCGGTGCAGCACTCAAGAACAAAGGTGTCCAGCCAATGCTGGATGCTATAGTGAACTATCTGCCATCTCCTATGGATATACCTCCAGTGCGGGGTATAGATCCACGTACCGGGGAAGAGGTGGAGAGAACGGTCGATGAGAACGAACCGTTCTCGGCATTAGTGTTCAAGATTGTAGCGGATCCTTTCATAGGTAAGCTTTCTTACTTCAGAGTATACTCCGGAAGCCTTAAGGCTGGTTCCTATGTGATGAATACCACTAAGAACCAGCGAGAAAGAATAGGACGGCTCGTGCGGATGCATGCCAATCACCGAGAGGAAGTATCCGAAGTATTCGCAGGCGATATAGCCGCGGCTGTGGGTTTGAAGAATACTTTCACAGGAGACACCCTGGCTGATGAATCCGCACCTGTGATACTGGAATCCATCAAGTTCCCAGAGCCGGTGATATCCGTTGCTATAGAGCCTAAGACCAAGGCTGACCAAGACAAAATGGCCAATGCCTTGGCACGCTTGGCTGAGGAAGATCCAACTTTCCGCGTACAGACTGACCCTGAAAGTGGACAAACTATCATCAGTGGTATGGGCGAGCTCCACCTTGAAGTCATCGTAGACAGAATGACGCGTGAGTTCAAGGTGAACGCAAATATAGGTAGGCCACAGGTGGCATATCGCGAGACCATCACCCGCCCTGCCGAAGCGGAAGGTAGATTTGTAAGGCAGACAGGTGGTAAGGGTCAGTATGGCCACGTATGGATTAGGCTCGAACCACTAGAGGACAAGACTGGATTCGAGTTCGTCAATCAGATCACGGGCGGTGTTATACCTCGTGAATACATCCCTGCTGTGGAGGCAGGTATAAGAGAGGCCATGGATAATGGAGTGGTAGCTGGTTATCCAGTCCTAGGAGTAAGGGCTATCTTGTACGATGGTTCTTACCACGAAGTGGACTCCAGCGAGATGGCTTTCCAGATAGCCGGTTCCATGGCTTTCAGGGCAGCTGCGCAGAAGGCAGGACCCATACTGCTGGAGCCAATAATGCTGGTGGAGGTTGTTACTCCTGAGGAGTTCATGGGAGCCGTAACTGGTGATCTCAGCTCAAGGCGGGGCCATATCGAAGGCATGGAACTAAGGGGTAATGCCCAGGCTATTAGAGCCAAAGTGCCGTTGGCTGAGATGTTTGGTTATGCTACCGATCTGCGTTCTATGACACAGGGTCGAGCATCTTACACTATGCAGTTTGATCATTACGAACCGGTTCCGCAATCTATTAGCGCTGAGATACAGGCTAGGAATAAGCGCTAAGCTTTGGAAAATAAGATAACTAACAAAATCTTTACTAAGGAGGCCTGAGGTTGGCGAAGCAGAGGTTTGAGAGGACGAAGCCGCATGTGAACGTAGGGACGATAGGGCATGTGGA
>Ga0065724_100027_pt1 | contig 86503 bp, 82 predicted proteins | sample TheenrcSG05JP960_FD_59111 | JGI IMG/M metagenome (GOLD analysis project Ga0065724, IMG submission 59111) | Thermophilic enriched microbial communities from mini bioreactor at UC Davis - Sample SG0.5JP960 | ecosystem: Engineered > Solid waste > Grass > Composting > Bioreactor | place: USA... | reverse complement strand
CGAGTTAATCGAGTTTTTCGAGTATCTCGCCTCGATTCCCCGCTTCCGCAGGCGAGTTAATCGAGTTTTTCGAGTATCTCGCCTCGATCCCCCGCCTTCGCTAGCGAGTTAATCGAGTTTTTCGAGTATCTCGCCTCGATCCCCCGCCTTCGCTAGCGAGTTAATCGAGTTTTTCGAGTATCTCGCCTCGATTCCCCGCTTCCGCAGGCGAGTTGGTCGATTTTCTCGAGCATCTCGCCCATTCCCAGGGTTTCACCGTCCGTTCGCCAGCAGCGGCCGCAGGAAAGCCGCCAGTTCTTTCGCCGCCTGCTTGTGGGCCTTCTTCCCCGGGTGGCTGCGCGCCCCCGCCGTCCGTTCCGTCATGGCCGAAAGCCGGCACACCGACACCCGCCGGTCGCCGGTTTCATGGATGCAGCGGTCCACGGCCCGGCAGATGGACGGCATCATGGGCGCCCCGAGCATGCCGTACGCCCAGGCGAGATGCGCGTCCGGCATAATAAAGAAGCCGCTCCTCTCCGCGCGGGAGAGAACCCCCCGCGGAAAGAAGCGGACTTCGCCGGAACCGTTACGCCGTCACGGCCCGGTCCGCATCGGTAAGCCCCAGCGTTTCGGCCGTCTCCGCCTGCACCCGGCGCAGCAGGTCGGGATTTTTGTGCAGGGACAGGCCGTAGGACGGGATCATCTCCCGGATTTTCGGCTCCCATTCGGCCAGCCGGTCCTTGAAGCACCGGCGGATCACTTCCAGCATGATGGACACCGCCGTGGAAGCGCCGGGCGAGGCGCCCAGCAGGGCGGCGATGGAGCCGTCGGCGGCGCTGATCACTTCCGTGCCGAATTGCAGCGTGCCCCGCGCCTGCGGCGTATCCTTGATGATCTGCACCCGCTGGCCCGCGACGATCAGCTCCCAGTCTTCCAGCCGGGCCGTCGGGACGAACTCCCGGAGCTCCGCCAGCCGCTGCTCCTTCGACAGCATCACCTGCCCGACCAGATAGCCGGTGAGGGACATGTTGTTGATGCCGGCTGCCACCATCGTCGTCAGGTTGTGGGTTTTCACCGACTTGAGGAGATCCAGCATGGAACCGAACTTCAGGAACTTCGGCGAGAAGCCGGCGAACGGCCCGAACAGGAGCGATTTCTCGCCGCCAATGTAGCGGGTGTCCAGATGCGGCACCGACATCGGCGGCGCGCCGACCTTCGCCTTGCCGTACACTTTGGCGTGGTGCTGCGCCACGAGTTCCGGGTTCCTGCACACCATGAACAGGCCGCTGACCGGAAAGCCGCCGATGCCCTTTCCTTCCGGAATGCCGGATTTCTGCAGCAGGTGCAGGCTGCCGCCGCCGGCGCCGATGAAGACGAACCGCGCTTCGCGGGTTTCCACGGCCCCGGAAGACAGGTCTTTCACCTTCAGCCGCCAGCCGCCGTCCGGCGCCCGCTCGAGATCTTCCACCTGGCGGTTGAAATGAAGCTCGACGCCATGTTGGGTCAAATGGTCGAACAACAGGCGCGTCAGGGCGCCGAAATTGACGTCCGTGCCGGACTCGACCCGCGTGGCCGCGATGGGCCTGTCCACCTGGCGCTCCTTCATCATGAGCGGAATCCATTCCGCCAGGCGCCCCGGATCGTCGGAAAACGCCATGTCGGCAAACAGCGGATTTTCCTTCATCGTCTCATGCCGCTTGCGCAAAAAGGCGACGTCCCGCTCGCCCTGCACGAAGCTCATGTGGGGCACCCGGGCGATGAAGTCCCGCGGATTGCGGACGAGCTGCCGGCTGACGAGATACGACCAGAACTGCCGGGACACCTGGAACTCCTCGTTCACCTTGATCGCCTTGCCGATGTCGATGGTGCCGTCCGGCTTCTCCGTCGTGTAGTTCAGCTCGCACAGGGAAGCGTGGCCCGTCCCGGCGTTGTTCCACTCATTGGAGCTTTCCTCGCCCGCCGCGGATCGCCGCTCGAACACGGTGATCGTCCATCCCGGCGCCAGTTCCTTCAGCAGCACGCCGAGCGTGGCGCTCATGATGCCGGCGCCGATCAGAATGACGTCGGTTTTTTTGTTCATTCCGTCCATGGGCTCTCGTCCTGTTCTTATCCTTTGTCTTTTTCCGTCCAACATACGGTCCATTGTCAGTTTAGCACGATTGCCCCCGATTTTGAACAAGCAGTTGGAGGCAGACGGGCATGCCGGGATGCCGGAAAGCTTCGCAGGGGCGTTCGCGGCCCGCCGTCCGCCGCGTCACGCCGATTCCCGGCGCCCGCCGCGTCAAACCGATTCCAGCACCAGCTTCTCCAGTTCCAGCGGCTGGACGAAGGCGCCTTCCTTGTACGCCCGCATGTTGCCGCCGGAAATTTCGTCGATCAAGAGGACGCGCCCGTCCCGCTTCGACCGGCCGAATTCGAATTTGATGTCGTACAGGTCGAGGCCTCTCTTCGCCAGCTCGTCTCTCACGAAGCCCGCGATTTGCCGCGTCAGCCGCTCCAGTTCGTCGTATTCTTCTTCCGTCATGATGCCCAGCATCGCGAGGGCGGCCTTGCCGATCGGCGGGTCCTGGCGGGCGTCGTCCTTCAGGGTCACTTCCACGAAGGCGTCAAGCGGCTGCCCCTCTTTCACATAATCGCCGTACCGGCGCACGAAGCTGCCCGCCGCCCGGAAGCGGCAGATGAACTCCACCCCGCGTTTCCCGAAAATGCCGGCGGGCACGACGGTCATCGTCGCGGCGTCGGCGTCCGCGTCGACGTAATGGGTCGGGATGCCCGCGTCCCGCAGCTTCTCGAAGAAATATTTCGTCAGCCGGAGACCCGCTCTCCCCGCGCCCTCCATCACCAGGCCGACGGTGTTGGCGCCGGGATCGAACACGCCGTTTTCGCCGGTGACGTCGTCCTTGAACTTGAGCAGGTAATAACCGTTTTCCAGTTCAAAAACGTCTTTCGTTTTGCCGGAATAGATCTTTTTCAAGGCCGTGCTTCTCCTCTCTCCGTGGATTTCCCGTCAAACCGTCTCCGCCTTCACGTCGTTCACCAGCGTGCCGATCCCCTCGATCTCCACTTCCACCCGGTCGCCCGGCTCCAGGAAACGCTGCGGATCGCGCGCCGCCCCGACGCCGCCCGGCGTGCCGGTCACGATGACATCGCCGGGCTGCAGCATCGCAAAGGTGGACACGTACCGGATGATCTCGGCAATCGGGAAGATCATCCGATCCGTCGTCGTCCGCTGCATCACCTCGCCGTTCACGCGGGTTTCCAGCTTCAGCGGCTTCGCGGTCGGGTCGATGTCGTCCGACGTCACCATCCACGGGCCGAACGCCCCCGTGGACATGAAATTTTTGCCCGGGCCCCACTGGGACGTGTGCCGCTGCCAGTCCCGCACCGACGCGTCGTTGTAGCAGGCATAGCCCGCCACATGGGACAGGGCCTCCTCCGCCTTGATGCGGCGCCCCGCCTTGCCGATGACGACCGCCAGTTCCCCTTCGAAGTCAAGCCGGTCCGACTCCGCCGGCTTCAGGAGGGGGCCCCGGTGCCCGACCTGGGAGCCGGCCAGGCGGATGAAGACGGTCGGATGTTCCGCCTGCTGCCTCCCCGTTTCTTCCACGTGGTCCCGGTAGTTCAGGCCGACGCACAAAATTTTGTCCGGGTTCGGGATGACCGGGAGAAATTCCACGTCGTCGAACCCGGCGTCCGCCGTCCCTTTTTCCAGCAGCTCGCGCACCCGCCGGTCCGTCGGTCCCCCCTTGGCCAAAAAGGACCTCAAATCGGCGTAATCCTCCCCGAAGCGCGCGCCCAGATCCACGAATCCGTCTTCCAGCGCCGCGCCGAAGCTCGTCCGGCTTCCCGTCCGAAAACTGGCCAGTTTCAAAGCGATCGACTCCCCTCGCGTGTCCTCGTCGCAAACGGTTGCCCCATTGCGCATCACCATCCATTATGACATGGGAGGCCGCGAAAGAAAAACCGGTCCGCTGTCCACGGACCGGCCGGCCCTTCACCGGATTTCCGCCCGGCCGCCTTGCCGCTCCGCCAACGTCAGCAGCCGGTCCATGATGATGTAGGCCTGTTCATGGCTCAGCGTGTCCTTCGGGGCAAACCGGTTGCCGCCGACCCCGCCCATCAGTCCGCGGTCCGTCACGAACGCGACGCCGGTTTTCGCCCAGTCGCTGATGGCCGCGTCGTCCGCGTAGGCATGGGCCGCCGCAGCCGTGTCAAGGCCGATCGTCCGCGCCAGATTGCGCACGATCACGGCCGCCTGTTCCCGCGTCAGGGTGCCGTATGGATGGAAAATTTTGTCTTCCACGCCATTGATGACGCCGCGCCTGTACAGGTCGAAGATGTCCGTGTAGCTGACATCGGCAAACGGATAATTGGAGCGGTACCGGTACTGGGTGCTGGTATTGATGTACACATAGTTGTAATACTCGACGCAGAGCCCTTTCGATTTCATGAATTCGGACATGCTCATGCCGGTGGCCCGCCTGATCACGTGGGCCGCCAGAAGCGCAAAATCTTCCCGCGTGATGGGAGACTGGTAGATGCCCCGGTACCACGCGCTGTCGTTGATCGACCATTTCCAGGGCGGTCGGTTCGTCGATCAGTTCGGAGCGGACTTCGATTTTCACGCCGTATTCCCGTTCCAGCCGCGTTTTGTCCACATGGCGGACCCGGTGCTCCCACTTGTCCGGCTGCGAGACGGGCTCGTCCAGCCGCTTGCCCCACCGCCGCACGGGATGGCCCTGGCGGATCGCTTCCATCATGCGGGCCGCCTCTTCTTTGCTGACGATCCGCAGAAACACCCTGCCCGGGATATGATTCGGATCAACGACGGGAATGTTGACGGAAGCGTAATAGGCGTTGCCCTGCAGATGGTCATAACGGAGTTCCGATTCGTCCGTCTTTTTGGTCGGCTTGACCGCCTGCATGAAGTCCGGGTTGACAAAAAACGCGGATTCGGGAATGTAATGGTCCAGGTTGAGGTATTGCGGGGTCCTCGGGTCCGATTCGTCACGGATGACCCAGTTGTCCAGAACGCCCACTTCGGTGAGGCCCATATGTTCTTCCGAGTCGTTGAAGTCCACGCCCGGCGCATCGCCCAGGTACTCCACCTTGATCGATCCGCCGTCCACGACGGGCAGAATGTACTGCGGATAAAGATCGCCCACCCGGTTCAGGGCGATGAACACTTCGTCGTACGCGTCCACTTTCCCCTCTGCCACTTGCACGCCCACGACGCCGGTGATGGTGAACCGGACTTTGTGGGGCTGGTTGTAGTAGTTGGCGTTGGTTACCACGCCTTCCCAGATCAGGGTGGCATGCGTTTCCGCCCCGGCGGGCGCCGGCGCGCCGGGCCACAGGATCAGGACGGCCAACAGACAAAGAACGGCTTTTTTCATTTTTTTCTCTGTACGCTCCTTTTTCGACACGATTCCCCTCTACACATTCCCATCTTTCCGCAATTTTCCTTCTTTTTCAACAAACAAAAAAGAACCTTCCCCTCAGCGGGGAAGGCTCCGGCAGGCGGGCCCCGCCCGTCAAACCGTGCGGAAGCCCGACGGCAGGCGGCCGGTCCGGCGAATTTCCCGGATTTGCGCCAGGGTCAGCCGCCTGTTGGAGATGATCAGGGATTCGGGATCGTCGCCCCGGATGATGTCGTCCAGGTCGGGAAGGTTGGTCGTTCCCCGGAACACCCGGAAATTGCCCCTGAAGTTGCTCCGGCTGAACAGCACCAGGGTGGCATTGGCGCTCGGCGAAAAGAAGCGGAGGCTCTCGATGCCGCCATAGAGCCGGTCCAGGTTGCGCAGCCCGACGTTGCCGCGCCACGTGAAGCGGCGTTCGCGGAAATTTTCGTCCGTCCACAGCCTGAGCCGGGGATACACGACCTGCTGCGAAATGGTGACCTTCAACCCTTGTTCACCTCCTCCGGTTCCAGCATATGGTCCCGGCGGAGGCGAAGCTTGTGCGGCCGCCTCTTCAGACGGTAGTTTGTGCCGCGGCGCCCGTTCCCGCTTCCGGTTCAGCCGGCGAAGCCGGCTTGACGAGGGCCTTCTTCTCCCACGCCCGGCTTTTCCAGCGCAGCATCATGAGGAGGCCCCGCACCCATTCGTCCACGGCGAAGGCGATCCAGATGCCCGCAAGGCCGATGCCGAGGTGCACGCCCAGCCACCAGGCCAGCGGCACGGCGACGCCCCACATGGAGACGACGCCCATCAGCACGGGAAACCGGGCATCGCATGACGGGCCGCAAACAGGCTCAGTTTTTTCCGATCAGCCGTTCGACGAACCGGCTGGNNGCCGGCGCCGGCGGCACGCCCTTCAGCAGGCACACCCCCACGGTCCGCTTCGGGACGGGGGGCGTGACGGGAATTTCGTGCACGAGCCCGCGGTCCAGATACTCGCGGGAAAATTCCCGGACCACGCAGGCGATGCCCAGGTTGATGCTGGCAAAATCGAGGAGCAGCGCGTGGGAACCGAGCTCGAACTCCGGCGCGACGGCAATGCCGTGGGATTTGAGAAACGCTTCCACGTAGCGGCGCGAATTCGAGTTCGGTTCCAGCAGGATGAGGGGGTGCTTGGCGATGTCCGCCAAAGGGACGGGCCCGCCTTCCGGCAGAAAACGGTAGGCGCTCCCGCCGACGAAAATGTCCTGCACCTCCAGGCAGTCGATCCTGTCCAGGGCCGGGTCCGGAACGGGCAGATTGCAGATGCCGATCTGGACGACGCCCTCTTTGAGCATCCGGCAAATTTCCGGCGTCGTGCCGTTGTAGATTTTGTACCGGATGTTCGGATGGTCGGCCCGGAACGCCTCCAGCGCCGGCAGCAGCACATGCCGCGAAATCGTGTCGCCGACGCCGATTTTCAGTTCGCCGGTCTCGACGTTTTTCAATTCCCGCAGCTTCCCTTCGCCCGCTTCGATCATGTTCAGCGCGCTTTTCGCATGCTCGTACAGCAGGGCCCCTTCATCCGTCAGCGCGACCCCCTTGGGCAAGCGGCGAAACAGCCTCGCGTCCAGCTCCCGCTCCAGCTGCATGACCGCCTGGCTGACCGCCGACTGGGACATGAACAGTTCCTCCGCGGCGCGGGAAATGTTTCCGTTTTTCGCCACGGCGCAAAACACCCGGTACAAGTCGAGCCTGCCCATTCCATCATCCTGCCTTATATCGTGTATTTGATATATCTATTTTACTTATACCTTACTTTTCGTGTAGGATGTTACCGGCAAAAAAAAACGGGGAGCGATCGGAACATGACCAGAATGGCGGGGACGACCGTCAGGGGCCTGCGCAGCCCGATCGTGCGGCGGGGCGATTCCATCGAGGAGATCGTGGTCGATACCGTGCTGAAGGCGGCGGAAGCGGAAGGCTTCGAGCCGCGGGACCGGGACATCGTGGCCGTCACGGAATCCGTCGTCGCCCGGGCCCAGGGCAATTACGCCACCGTGGAGCAGATCGCGAAGGACGTGCGGGACAAGTTCGGCGGCGGGACGATCGGCGTGCTGTTTCCCATCCTGAGCCGGAACCGGTTTGCCGTCCTCCTGCGCGGCATCGCCATGGCGGCGGACCGCATCGTGCTGCAGCTCGCCTATCCGTCCGACGAAGTCGGCAACCGGCTGTTCGACCCGGACCTGCTGGATGAAGCGGGCATCAATCCGTGGACGGACGTGCTGACCGAAGAACGGTTCCGGAACCTGTTCGGCGAGCCGAAACACCCGTTCACCGGCATCGATTACGTGGCGTATTACCGCTCCGTCGTGGAAGAGGCGGGCGCGGCATGCGACATCCTGTTTTCCAACCAGCCCGCGACGATTCTGGACAGCACCCGAATTGTGCTGGCGTGCGACATCCACTCCCGGCACCGCACGAAGAAGAAACTGCTGGCCGCCGGCGCGGAACGGGCATTCAGCCTGTCCGACCTGCTCACGGCGCCCGTGGACGGCAGCGGATACAATGAACAGTACGGGCTCCTCGGCTCCAACAAGGCGACGGAAGACAGCGTGAAGCTGTTCCCCCGCGACTGCCAGCCGATCGTCGACAACATCCAGCGCATGCTGAAAGAAAAAACCGGCAAACAGATCGAAGTGATGATTTACGGCGACGGGGCGTTCAAGGATCCGGCGGGGAACATCTGGGAACTGGCGGACCCGGTCGTGTCGCCGGCCTACACCGCCGGGCTCGAAGGAACGCCGAACGAAGTGAAGCTGAAATATTTGGCCGACAACCAATTCGCCGGTTTGCACGGCGAAGAGCTCCGGAAGGCCGTGGCCGACTACATCCGCAACAAAAAACCGGATCTCGTCGGCGCGATGGAAGCCCAGGGAACGACGCCGCGCCGGCTGACGGACCTGATCGGCTCGCTGTGCGACCTGACGTCCGGCAGCGGCGACAAGGGAACGCCGATCGTGTACATCCAGGGGTATTTCGACCATTATGCGACGTGATGCCTGAAGGCGCACCGGGATTCCGTTTTTCAAAACGCCATGAAGAAAAGCCCATCCGCAAGGATGGGCTTTTCCGTTTCGGCATACGAAGGGGCGCCGTCAGCCCCACACCTTCACGCGGTTTTTCCCTTTGCCGAGGGTGGCGATCGGGCCGGGCACGCTTTGCGCCGGCTTCCGGTTGCCCAGCAGATCGGTGTCCAGCATCACCGCGCTGCCGTCCGGGTTTTCATAGTCGGCGTCGGCCAGGCGCACCCGCGGCAGCGTCCGGGTGGAATGGATCCCGGCGGCGAGCTTTTCGAACGCCTCGGGCAGCTCGATGGTCAAATAGACGCCGTCTTGTTCCTCGCTGACGGCCACCTTCGGATCGAAGGCGTCCAGCACCAGGTTGGCTTCTTCCCGAGCGTACGGCTTCGCGCCGTTCAGGTAGACATTTCCGTTGATGTACACCGGCTGCTCCACCCGGTTGAACTCGTAGTGGTCGCCGCCCTTGTCGCGGCTCAGGCCGTCGACGAGGGCGATGTATTCCTCCAGGGAAGCCGGATAGCCGTCGTAGTGAACCGTTCCCGTCGCGTCCGGGCCCCGGCCGCCGACGAACACGTTGCCGAAGAACCGGTCGTCGCCCCCGTAGGTCGGCGCGAATCCCTTCACCTGCGTGCTGTGGGGGAAATGGTACGGCGTGGCGCGGTCCAGCATTTTCAAATGCTTCATGCTGCCGCAGATCAGGTTGTTCACGTAGGCGCCGCCCTGCGCATGGTTGTCCAGGGCATATGCGGCGGTGAAAATGTTGTGGTCCACCAGATACGGACCGTGGCTCACTTCCACGAACAGATCGCGGCTGTTGCGGTAATACACGTTCCGGCTCACCCGCGTGCCCTGCGCCTGCCAGTCCAGCCACGTCCCGAGGGAGCAGTCGTGGATCCGGTTGCCGACGATCTGCACGTCGATGGCGGCGTGCAGCTTGATGCCGGCGATTTCATGGCCGTAAAACTCCCGCTTGATGCCGATGTTGAAAATGTGGTTGCCCTCGATGCGGCTGAACGCGCAGCCGAGGTGGCCGACGACGCCGTTCTGGCCGCAGTTGTAGATCGTGTTGTTGCGGACGATGTGGGAACCGATTTTTTCTTTGCTCCACCCCGCCTGCAGCGCCAGAAACACCGATTCGATCTGGTAATGGTAGCCGGGCTTGTCCTTGCGGAGCGAACGGAAGTTGTGGCCCGTGGAGATTTCCTTCCCGAGGCTGACGGCACTGCACTTGGCGTCGTGGATGATGTTGTTCTCGATGATCCATCCCTTGCTCCAGTGCGGGCCGATGAGTCCCGGCTGGTCCGCGGTGGGCGGCGACCACGGGGTGGCGGCATGGGCCATTTCGAATCCGCTGACGGTGATGTAGTTGATGCCCGGGTGCTCCGGATAGAACACGGAGCGGCGAACGTTGATTTCCACCAGCTCCTCGTTCGGGTCGGCGCCGTGGAAGTTGGCGTAGATCACCGTCGTCTCGTCGCCGGCTTCCGCGTACCACACGTACTTGGTCTGCTCCGGATCGAGGACCGGCACGATCGTTCCCGTCCAGTGGTCCTCGATTTCCGTCCGCACGGCGGGATCGAACACGTCCTCCAGACGCCCGGCCTCATGGAACGATTTGCCGTTCAAATACACGTCCCCGAGGTGCTTGCCGTGTCCCGTGACGAGCCAGTCGCCGAACAGCTCTTCCCGGAACGGGTTGAAATCGCCGAACAAGGCGTTGGGCAGCACGGCTTTCCAGACGGTGCCGTCCACCTTCTGCCAGCTGCGGATCCGCTCCGACCCCTTGATGACCACCTTCTCGCCGTCGGCGGCCTTGTAGGTGATGCGCCTCTCCTCGCTCAATCCGGAATGTTTCGGCTTCACCCACTCCCGGTATTCCCCTTCGTGCACGATGACCGTATCCCCGGCCCGGGCCACGGACGCCGCCTTGTTGATGGTGAGAAAAGGTTCCTTCTCCGTGCCCGGATTCCGGTCGGACCCGTGTTTCGCCACGTGATACACCGTTGCCACTCGCCATTCCTCCTTGTTGTCTGGAGCTGATTCCATTATACGCCTGCGGAAGAAGCGGAACAAAGACGGGCCCGCCGCCGCCCGTTTTGTCACCCCGCCGGGCTTCTGCACATATTTTGTTCACATGACGGCAAAACGTTCATCGGAAAAGAGGCGTTAGACCGATGGAAACGTCCCCCGTGACGGATCTTTCATCCCCCGGAACGCAATTTTGGTTCGACGTCAACCGGAGTCCCTTTTTCCGCCTGGATGCGCAAAACGTCATCAACGTCGTCGGCGCGCGCCAACTGAACTCGCTGCGGAACACGTCCCTGCTGGACATTTATCTCGGTTGCGGGAACATCATCGAACCCCACTACCACCCGAACGCCGCCGAACTGATTTACTGCATCGCGGGCGCGGCGAAGGTGTCGATCCTGAACCCGTTCACGCGGCAAATCACCGAGTATGCGATCACGCCCGGACAGGTGGTCAACGTGCCGCGGGCCTGGTGGCATTACGAGTACGCCACGACGGACGGCACCCACCTCCTGGCCGTCTTCGACGCGCCGAATCCGGAAGTGATCCTGGGCTCCGACCTGCTGACGCTGACGCCGCCCCGCATTTTCGCGCAGGCGTATTGCATCGACGAAGCGGCCTGGAAACAGGCCGTCGCCCCCGTCGTGCCGGGCACCGTCATCGGCCCGCGCTCGGCCGGCGCCGGGGAGATGCCGGGCGGCGCCGCGCAGCCGCTTCCCTCCGCGCCGGCGGCCCACGCGCCCTGGATGCAGGCGTTTCCCGGCTTCGGCTGGCCGGGGCCGTACGGCCTCTATTGAAATATGCGGCAAAGCCCGGCAACAAAAAACCCGGACCTTAACGAGGTCCGGGTTTTTTGCCGCAATTCGGTCCGCTGTTTGGCGTTTCGTCATGAAACCGGTGAATGCTCCACGGTCGGCGCGGGCGACTTCCTGCGCAGGGGAATGAGGAAAACGGCCACGAGCGACAGGGCGACGCCGATGGCCGCCGCCGTCCAGTACAGCCCGCCGTATCCGGCTTCCGCCGCCTGCCGCGTCACCTCGGCGATGCTGTCCATGACGGTCCCTTTCAGGACGGGGTCCGGGATCGCGTCCACCATGGCGCCCATTTGCGCCGCGCCGACGTCGCCGGACAGGCCGGCCGTGTGACGGCCGAATTCCGCCAGCTGGCCGAGGGCCTCGTCCGACAGGCCGGCTTCCGCCGCGCGATCCTGCAAAATCGACGGAAAGTCGTTCCGGAAACGGTCGCCGATGTGTCGTCAGCGCCGAACTGATGATGCCGTTGTCCAGCGCAGCCATGAACACGCCGACGGAAAGCAGAAACAGCGCCCAAAAGCGGGCGGCATTTGCGGGTTTCCCTTCCACTCGGATCTCCTTCTTTCTTTCATGGCGCCGCCGCATCACGCGGCGGGGTGTGACATCAATCTCACCCCATCATACACCCATGATATATGCATTGCAAATTTCACGGATGCCCTTTGGACGCAGTTGGGCGCCCGCTTGTGCGTCCGTCCAACCTTTTGCGCCGCCGCGGGCATACACTGCATCGGGTCGAATGCGCATGACGGCTCAGCATGACCATTTTTTGTGCGAAGGAGGCGGGAACCGTGAAGCTGATCGCGACCTGTCCCGTCGAAGCCGATGCGGTCAAGCCGTATTGCGGGCAGCCGGTGCTGGCCCAGACGATCCACGGTGACGTGGTGGTCGGCGTGCTCGACCGCGTCGCCGACGGCATCGTCTGGCTCAAGCCGCTGGGGCTGCCGGAAGCGTCCGTCCGGAGCCTCAGCCAGACCATCCGGAAAAACGGCAAGGCGCCGGGCCGGCGGAAAAACGGCAAGCCCGGCCGCGTCGTCATCCTGAACAGGGAGAAACCGAAGAAAGCTGCCACCTCCCTGTTCGGCGTGCCCGGATTCGGTCCGTTCGGGTTTGGCTACGGCCCGTTCGGTTACCGGGCGGGATGGGCATTGGCGCTTCCGCTGTTCGTGCTGCTGGCGCTCTTTACGTTGCCGTTCATCTGAGCAAGTCCGGGGGCGGGGGCTGCGGGCGCCCCGGAGCCGGCTCCGCCGAGAAAGACGCCCGCCTTCCCTTTCCGCCCGACCGGGTTCATCCGTTCCGCGTGCGATTCATGCCGTTCGTTTGCATGCCGCTCATTCGAATACACATCCGTTCATCCGCGTGATGCGCCTTCGCCGTCCGTTCACCCGGCCGCTTCGCGCGAAGGGTCCGGCGGGCCGGCGGAACGCCGGCCGTTTTCTTCGATCATGCCGATCAACTTCTGCATGGTGGCCGTCATCACCCCGTCCGCCCGCCGGATGAACACCGTCCGGATTTTGCTGTAGCGGTCCGGCAGGCGGAAGAAACGGATCTTGCCTTCGTCGATCAGGCGGGCGGCGGCGTCCCGCGGAACGAAGGACACGCCAAGCCCCATCGCCACGCTTTGCAGGATCGTTTCCATCGTGCCAAATTCCAGCACCTTCTGCGGCTCGATGCGCCGGTCCCGGTACCAGGCTTCCAGGCGGATCCGGTATCCGCATCCTTTCCGGAAACAAAGGAACGCCTTCTCTTCCACCCGGTCGAGGGACGCCGTGTCCCGGTCCGCGATCAGGACAAGCTCGTCGCGGAACGCTTCGTGGACCGCAAGGTCCGGATGGAACGCCGATTCGGTCACGAAGGCCCCGTCCAGTTCCCGGTCCAGCACTTTGCGCTCCAGCTCCTCGGTCACCCCGGCGTGCAGCGTCAGGTCCACGTTGGGGTATTTTTTCATGAAGGCGGTCAACAGTTCGGGCAGCCGGATGACCGTCTCCACCGTTCCGATCTCCAGTTTGCCCGACGGTTCCTCGCCGTCGCCCACCGCTTTCCGCATCTCGTCCGCCAGCCGTAAAATTTCCCGGCTGTAGCCGAGCATCTTTTTCCCCTCCGGGGTCAGGGCCATGCCGCGCCGGTGCCGGTGAAACAGCGGCACGCCCAGCTCCCGCTCGAGCTTCCGGATGCGCATCGTGATGTTGGACTGGACATAATTGAGCGCCCGGGCCACCTCCGACACGGTTCCCGTCTCCGCCACCAACTGAAAAATTTCCAGATCTTTCAATTCCACGGCCGCCCCGTCCTTTCCGCCGGCCGTTTGCGCGGCCGGTTCTTTGCGACCATTTTATCATTTTCTGTGATGGTTTTGATTATTTTTATTCATTTTACAAGATGGAAAAAATGCCGGATCATTGGATTGTCATCAACAAGCCGGAAAGTCGGAGGTCGGTGGACATGAACAGGCGGAGTCTGACCGGCGCCGCGTTGTGCTTCGTCGCCGCGGCGAGCTGGGGCGCCATGTTTCCGGTGGCCCATGCGGCGTTTGTCCATCTGGACCCTTTTTATTTCACGATGATCCGCTACGGCACCGTGACCCTGCTCTTCATGGCGGCGCTGCTGTGGAAAGAGGGACGGCGGGCGTTCCGGTTCGAGGGCAACGGGGGACGGTTGTGGTTTTACGGCACGATGGCGTTCGCGGTGTACAACCTGCTCATTTTCCTGGGCCAGGATTGGATGGGGGAACCCGGCATCATGGCCGCTTCCGTCGGGGAGGCGCTCATGCCGATGATTTCCGTTGCGATCGGGTGGCTGTTTTTCCGCAAAAAAACGCATCCGTTCACCGTCGGCTGCGTGCTGGCGGCGCTGGCGGGCGCGTTTCTGGTCATCACGAAGGGCCATTTCGCCGCCTTCTTCGCGGCCGCGGAGCAGGTCGTCCCGTCGCTGTTCATCCTGCTGGCCGTGACCGGGTGGGTGCTGTATACGATGGGGGCGGGCCGGTTTCCCGGCTGGTCCGCACTCCGCTACTCGACGCTGAGCTGCATGCTCGGGACGGCCACGGCCGGCGCCGTCACCGCCGTCATGACGCTGGCGGGCGCGGCGGCCGTGCCGTCCGCCGGCGACGTGGCCGCCGCCGCGCCGCACATGCTGTTCATGATCGCGTTTCCGGGATTCATCGCGCTCCTCGGCTGGAATGCCGGCGTGAAGCGACTGTCGCCGCTGTCCGGGCTTCTGTTCATCAATTTCGTGCCGGTGACGACCATCGCCGTTTCCCTGTTCCAGGGGCATGCCGTCACGGGCTTTGATGTGGCGGGGACGGGGCTCATCATTCTGGCGCTCGTGTCGCAATACATTTTCGCGAGCCGGACCGGGAGGGAGGCTGCGGCCGGAAAGGCAGCGGTCGGTGAGACGGCCTGCGGGGAGACGGCTGCCGGGAAGGCGGGCGGCGTGACGATCGTCGGGAAGACGGCTGCCGGGGAAACGGCCGGGCGGACGCCTGGGCAGGCGGCATCCGTGCAGACCGCGGTCCAGCCAAAGGTGACGGCGGCGGTGCGGGCGATCACGCATTGAGCAAGAACGGTGAAGCGGCCGGGAAAGCGGAGAAACAGGGCGAAATGCTCGAGAAAGTCGATCAATTCGGCTGCGGAAACGGGAAATCGAGGCGAGATGATCGAAAAAGTCGAGCAACTCGACTGCGGAAGCAGGGAACCGGGGCGAGATAATCGAAAAAGTCGAGCAACTCGGCCGCGGAAACGGGAAATGGACTCGAAAATCGAACGTTCTGGTGCAGATGTGCACCACATTTTCCCTTTTGGCGGATTTTCGGCCTGGTGAGGTGCACGTCTGCACCTGTCGGCATCCGTCAGTCGGCTTCCGTCACGCGCAGGATCGCCGTCGCCCCTTTGGTCGCATGGTTGAACTGGTGGGTGACGACAGGGTAGTCGCCGGCCTCCGTGACGGTGAATTCCGCCACCATGCCGCCGCTGGCCGGCAGCAGCACCGTCTGCATGCCTTCCATCACGTTCGCCGGGTTGCCGTCGAGGTACACCCGGTCAAAGAGGGTGCCGACGACGTGGAAGGACGATACATGGTTCGGGCCGGCGTTCAGCACGTAAAAGCGGACCGTTTCGCCGGCCTTCGCTTCGAGCGGCTCCTTCTTCAGGGCAAAATCGTTGCCGTTGAACACGACGTATTCCGGGTCTCCCGCGAGAAACGCCTCCATGTCATGCTCCGCGTACCACTCGCTCTGCACGATGGCGTATTCCCGGTCCACTTCGCCGTCGGACGGGTAGCCGTCCTTCGGCTCCACGATGATCATGCCGTACATGCCGTTGGCGATGTGCTCGAGAACCGGCGCGGTGCCGCAATGGTACATGAACACGCCCGTATTTTCGGCCGCATACGTGAACGTCCGCTCCTCGCCGGGCATGACGTCGACGAACTTGCGGCTCGGCGCCGCGTGCACGGCGTGGAAGTCCATCGAGTGCTCCATGTCCGGGTCGAGGTTTTTCAGCGTGAACACCAGGGTGTCTCCTTCCCTGACCCGGATGACGGGCCCCGGCACGGTGCCGTTGAACGTCCAGGCGTTGTAGAACATCCCTTCGGAAATTTCCACGTCGGTCACCTGCGCCGTCATTTCGATGAACACGGTGCTGCCGTCGCGGCGGATGACCGGCTCGACGGGCGGCCGGCTTTCCCGCCGGGTTCCGTGACCGCCGTGATGCCCTTCCGCGGGAACCGCCTCCGGCGTTTCCGGTTCCACCTCCGCCATCGCTGCGGGTTCCGCCCCCGCTTCCGGCCGTCCGGCCGGCCCGCCGGATTCGCCGGATGCCGCCTTCCCCCGGTGGCCGGCGGAACGGACGTCCGCCGGGTTCGCATAAAAACCCGCCAGAATGACGAGAAATCCGAGGACGGCCAGCCAGGCGGTCCACAGGCCGTTCCACCGCTTCATGCCCCATCCCTCCTCTCCAAAGCGTTCCGATCGTCCGCCCGCCGCTCAAAAAAACCCGAGCGCTTCCCGGCCGGCGGGCGTCAGCCGTTCCGGCGTCCAGCGGGGTTCCCATACGACCCGGACGTCAACGTCTTCGATGCCGGGATGCCGCTCCAGCACGCGCCGGACGCCGCCGACGATCGCTTCATGCAGCGGGCAGCCCGGCGTCGTCAGCGTCATGCGGATGCGGACGCGCCCGCCTTCGACGTCCAGTTCGTAAATGAGGCCGAGATCCACCACGTTCACGCCGAGTTCCGGATCGTAGACCTGTTTGAGCAATTCCAGCACGGTGTCCTTGTCCACCATCGAAATTTCCCTCCCCGCGCCTTCCGGCCGACGGCGGTGGCCCGTCTCCGGAGGCTTTCCTTTCGGCGCCTTCATTTGGCGAATACGGCGCCCACGTAACCGGCGTACAGCAGCGAGACCGCCGCCAGCAGCCCGCCGCCCAGCGACTGCAGAAGCGGGCTGTTCCAGCCGAAACCGGCGGCGAGAACGAACAGGCCGGCAAAGATGGCCGTAAGCAGCGCGTTCACTTTGCGGTCGTCGATCAGCTCCGCCATCGTCGGCACCTTTTCCCGGCCCGCCCGGCTGCCGTATTTGGACGTCCACCACAGAAACGGAATGATTTTGGACAAATAGGCGAGAATCGTGCCCCCGACCCATCCCCACAGGTACAGCCAGCCAATGACCACCGCCATCCGGGTGCTCAGCACGATGTCCGGAAAGACGGCGGACAGCGGCACGAGCAAAGCCGCCACCGACGCCTGGCCGATCGCCAGGTGCCGCGACCAGCGGATGCCGGCGCCGGGCGTCTGCTTGTGGCGGAACCTGACGATTTGCGACAGATGGACGGCATAAAGCACGAAAGCGGAAGCCGCGCACGTGAGCGCGATCCAATGGCACCAGGCCGGCGCATTGAACAGGAATGACGGCACGCCGGTCCAGACGCCGGCCGCCAGGAAGCCCGCCACCCACCGCTGCAGCGCCTCGGGATGCCCGTGGGACAGATGGAACATCGGGAACAGCTTGAAGCTGAAGGACATGATCAAAAAGCCGAACCATCCCGCGGCGCCAAGCCACAGATGGGCGCCGAGCAGCCGGTCATGAAACGTCCCCCACCATTCGAAGGCAAAGTTCAGACCCATCAGCATGCCCGCGGCACCGGCCAGCACGAGGTGGAAGACGGCGGCGGCGCATCCGGCGGACACGTTCGTCCACGCGTTCGCGCGGATGAGCGTGGCGCCGATGTTGAAGGCGAACAGCAGAATGCCCGCGAAGGCGAGGACGGCGAAGCCGCCGATGAGGATCGCGTCGGCCGCCAGGAAGCCGGCCGCAAGGCCCGCAAAGCCGGCGGTGAAGACGGCGTATTGAACGTATCCCAGCCTTTCGCTGAACAGGTTCCGGTTTTGCAGCACGACGGGCACCAATTGGTACACCGCGCCCATGGCGATCATCGTGGCCCAGCCGAGCACCAGGAGGTGCGCCCGCGACCATCCCGACGGCATCCGCGGATCTTCCGCGAACGCCGCCAGCCATGACGCCAGATCGGCCAGGGACCAAAGCTGGAATGCCGCGAAGCTGACAAGCCCCGTGGCAAGAAACCAAAACGGCAGTCGGGAAACCCGGGAGACCATGCCGCCCGCTCCCTTCGCAAGTCATTTTTCACCGCTTCGTGATCGTGACGATGGCCGAGCCGTCGGCCTGCTCCTCCACTTCCCACGCATAGCCGAGCGTCTTCAGCTCGTCCAGAAGAAACACCGGCACCCGGTCGTTGTGGATGATGACCCGGTCGCCGGGCCGCACTTCCTCCAGCTTGCGCAGGGTGCGCACCATCGGTTGCGGCGGTTCCAGGCCGCGGTTGTCCAGCCGGTGCACCTGCGGCTCGCGGCGGTCTCCGGATCCGTCAAGTTCCTCCGGTCCACCATCCGCCGGTCCGGCCGCATCCCCCGCCGCTTCCCCGTCCGCATCCGGGTCCGCCTCACCCAGCCAATCCTTTCGGCTCTTGTGCACGAAGGTGACCAGCCAATGGTCGGCCTCCAGCTTCTCGGCTTTGCCGACAAACCCTTTCAGCCTCATCACCTTGAGGAGCGGCGTCGGCTTGAACGTGGCATGCAGCAGAAAACGGTCGTCCCTGCCCAGCGTTTTCACGTGATCCATGATCAGTTTGAACGGATCCAGCCGGTTCCGCAGATGGTCCCGCACGTCGAGTTCCACGATTTTTCCCTCTTTCGGCATCCCGGGGCACCTCCGGTCATGTGAGAATGATTCTCATTCTACGACACATTATAGCCGGGGAGCGCGCCCGGCCATGTGATCCGAATCACATTTATCGGTTTTTCTGAGGTTTATGCTGTCCCCAGGAGGACACCGAAGGAGGGGACCGGCATGGGAAAAGCGGTCTTATTCAAGGGGATGCTGGTGTTGGGGTTGGCGGTCATGGCGCTTGCCGCCGCGGGATGCGGCGAGCCGCTCATCCGGGAAGACGCGGGGGATGCGGGAAACCGCCCGGCGGAAGGCGGCTTGGCCGGAACCTTGGGCACGGATGCGTGCGGAGCCGGTGGAGCCGGCCATGCCGGGGACGCCGAACCATCCGGCGATGCGGCCGGCGCCGTCAAAACGTTCACCGTCCGTGCGACCAAATATGAATTCGACCTGCGGGAAATCCGCGTCCGCCAGGGGGACACCGTGGAGCTTCGGCTGGAAAACGCAAAGGGATATCATACGCTGAAGCTTGAAGGCTACAACGTGGAAGTGAAACAGAACAAGCCGGTCACCTTCGTCGCCGCGGAGAAAGGGACGTTCGCCTTCCGTTGCGGCATCGTGTGCGGCAGCGGCCACGACGGGATGACCGGCGTCCTGATCGTGGAGTGATGCAGAGGGGCATCACGTCCGGAACGCATCCACCATCGTCTGCATCCGGTCCGCCAGTTCGCTCAGGTGGACCGCCGAAGCCGCCATCTGATCGCTGGTGGCGGTCAGCTCTTCCACCATGGCGGCCATGCTGCCCGTGCCGTCGGCGGACGCCTTGAGGAGGACGGCCATGCGCTCCATGATGCCCGCCGTTTCCCGGGCGTTGGCCTGCGCCCGGCCGGCGGCCGCCAGCACTCCCTGCAGGCCGTCGCGGATGCGGTCGATGGCGCCGGCGATGGCGCGGAAGGCATCGCCGGACTGTTCGGCGTGCCCAAGTCCGCCGGCCGCCGCCTCCTTCGCCCGGTCCATCGACAGGATGACGCTCCGGGAAGCCTCCCGGATCTGCACGTTCAGCCCGCCGACCTGCTCCGCCGCCAATGCCGACTGGTCCGCCAGCTTCCGGATTTCCGCGGCCACGACGGCAAATCCCCGGCCGTGCTCGCCGGCGTGCATCGCCTCGATGGACGCGTTGAGGGCGAGCAGCTTGGTCTGGCCGGCCATCTCCGCGATGGTGCGGGCCATCTCGTCGATCTGCCCGAACTTGCCTTCCAGGGCGTCGATCATCTGCGCGGCATCCTTCACGCTCTGCAGCGCCTCATGCATCCGCTCGACGCTCCGGGCCACCACGTCCATGCCGGCATGCGCGCTGGCGCTGGCATCGGCCGAATCATCCGCCATCGCCCGGATCGCCGCCGCCGCTTCATCCATTCGTTCGGACACTTCCCGCACGGCGTCGGCCGACCGGGCAACGGCGGCCGACTGCTCGGCCGCGCCGGACGCCGCTTCCTGGACATCCGCATTGATCTGCCCGACGGCCCGGCTCAGTTGATCGATGCCGGCGGAAAGTTGTTCAGCCGAAGACGCGACCAGCGCCGCGGAATCTTTCACCCGGTCGATGACGGCACGCACGTCCCGCGACATTTTGTTGATGGCTTTCAGCAACCGGCTCGTTTCGTCGTCGCCCCGGGGCCGCAGTTCTTCTCCCGTGAAATCCCCGCCGGCGATGACCTGCAGCGCCCGGACGGCATCCTGGATGCGCCGGATCATCGGCCGGGTGATCAGATAGAACAGCAGGAAGCTGACGGCGAGAATCGAGACCGCGGCAGCCGCCAGCCACCAGGCCGAATTCCTCTTCACCCCGCGGATGCGTTCATCGGCGTCCGGCGCCCCCACGTACCACATGCCGATGACGGCGCCGCCGGCATCCCGGATCGGCATGTAAGCGGCCTGATAGGTGTTTCCCAGCACCTCCGCCGCTCCGTAATACGGCTCTCCTTTTCCGAGAACCCGTTCCGCCACCGCCTTCGACGCCTTCGTGCCCACCGCGCGCCGACCGTCCGCCGTCACGTTGGTCGCCACGCGGGTGTCGCCCAGAAACAGGGTGACGGTATCTCCGCCCGTCAGTTCGCCGATCCAGTCGACCAGTTCATGATTGTCGTTCATCCGCACGTCGCCTTTGTACAAAAAGCCATCCCGAACGCTCCATTCCCCCGGGAACTTTGCATCCAGAATGGCCATGCCGGTCATCAGGTCGGATTTCGCTTTCTCCAGCGCGTCGCTTTCGATGGCGGACGTCAGGATGAACCCCTGCTGGACGCCCATGATCGAAAACGAACCCGCCAAAAGGAGCAGCATGAGGACGAACAGGCGGACGTGGATCGTTTTGGCCGATAATTTTTCCAGCTTGTCCCATAACACCATGCGGAATCCCTGCCCGAAATGAACAAAATGATGCACGATGGAAAAATTGTATCAGGCAGGGGATTCCCGGAAGGTGATCTTGCTCACGGCAGCCGGAAAAACGGCCCGTCCGGCCGCATGCGGGCCGGTTTGAAGCAGCTCGGTGAGGAGGGGCGGCGAATCGGCCGAAATCCGCAAAAAAGAGCCCGGCGGCCTGTTCGGTCAGGCGGCCGGGCCATGTTTTGCGTTCCCGGTTTACCGGTTGATGAACAGGATCGTATGCAGGCCTTTCCACCGCGCCGGATCGGGCATCTTCAGCAGGCCGGCGTCCACCAGATGCTTGAGCACATGGACGCGAATCTCGCCCGACGCCATGCTGTTCTGCGACCAGTAGCGCACGTATTTGTGCGCGTGCTCGGGCTGGCCTTCCGCCATCAGGCGGAACACGTCCCGATCCAGCTTCGCGGCGGCTTCCCGGATGGCGTCCGGCGGCGCCGGAATCGCCGCGCGCAGCCGTTCCCCCGTCTGCCGGTCCGGGCAGAACACGATGTTGACTTCGAACCCGTCGCCGGATTTGAGCAGATACTGCTTTTCAAAAAGCCGCCGGTACACGTCCACGTTCGCCTCGTTCTGCGGCAACCGGCCGCCGATCACGTGCGCCAGGCTGACGTAGTCCGACAGCAGATTGTCCCGCCAGCCCCCTTCGCGGCCGCACCAGAACGTGTCGACCTGCCACGCTTCGATCGAACGGTCGTCGCTCGTCCGGTCCATGTCGCCGCAGAAATAGTACTGCCTGGCATCGAAACGGGTCTCGAACTCCCGTTGGATCAACCCGAAGGCAATGTAGTTTCCGCCGTCCTTGCGGGGCACCGCCAGCTCATCGTGGCGCACCTTCTCCAGTTCAGGAAAACGGAGCCTGAAACCGGCGTACGGAATGACGGACCACAGGAACAGATTCAGGTCCCCGCCCGGCATGTGGACGCCGGTTTCGCGCCACGCTGCCTCCATCTCGAAAAAGCGCCCGAAATACTGCTCCACGGCCAGCGCAGCATACTCCCGGTACAGGTCGTGCAGCGCTTCCGGCGATCTCGCCGATGGTCATGCCGCCGTAGTAATATTTGATGACGATGTCGCGCTGCTGCCGGGACAAAAACGCGATTTCCCGCCGCAGCTCGCCGGCCGTCTCCTGCCGGAGGATCCCCTCGTACCCCTCGTCCGGATACGCCATGGCGCCGCCGTGATCGTCCAGCGGCACGCAGTTGGCGGCCTTCCCTTTCTCGCCGGCGTACCGCGCCCATGTGTAATGCGCGATTTTGAACACGTAGCGGCCAAGGTCGTGCACGTCCGGCTTGCGAAGCAGCGACCGGTACACCTCCAGCACGATTCTGGATGCCAGTTCCTCGGCTTCGGCGATGCGGCCCGTCTTGTTCAGCGCAAATCCGTACAGCGGCTTGACATAGTCCCGGATGATCCGGTCGACCTCTCGCTTCTCCATGACGGAAAGCTCCCTCTCCATCGGCGGCACTCATCCATATCCTGTCGCCGAAACGAAAAAAGGTTGGGTGCAAAGAAGGAAAAAAGGCGCGAATCGCCGGCCATTCCTTCGCGCCTTTGCAAAATGTTCACCGCAGCCGCTTCCGGTCCAGCTTGCCCAGCGGCGTATAGGGAAGCCGGTCGACGATGGCGATTTCCCGGGGCATCTGGTAACGGGCGAGCCGCGGACGCAACCATTCCATGAGCTCCTCCGGCGTCGCGGTTTCCCCCGTTTCCGGCACCGCGAACGCCTTCAGCCGCTGGCCGAACTCGTCGTCCGCCACGCCGATGACGGCCGCGTCCGCGACTTTGGGATGCGCAAGCAGCACCAGCTCCACGTCGCGCGGGTACACGTTTTCCCCGCCGGAAACGATCATGCTGTCCGTCCGGCCGCGGAGAAAATAGTATCCCTCTTCGTCCCGGCACCCCAGATCGCCCGTCGCCATCCATCCGGCGCGATGGCCGGCGGCTCCCCGGCTCCGGACCACCAGCTGTCCCACCTGGCCCACGCCGAGCTCCCGGCCGTCCGCATCGACGATTTTGACGCGGACTCCTTTCACGGGCTTGCCGACGGTGCCGGGCCGGCGGGCCAAATCCCGCGGCGTCGCGATCATGTTCAGGCCGGTTTCCGACGTGCCGTACAGATTGTACAGGACATCGCCGACAAGGCGCCTGGTTTCGCTCGCCAGTTTCGGGCCGAGTTCCGCGCCTCCCGAGGCGATGCAGCGCAGCGACCGCAAATCCGCCGCACCGGTTTTGAGCATCCTGTGCAGCATCAGGGGGACGACCGTCACGACGTCGATGCGGCGCTCGCGGATGAGCCGGCACGCCTTCTCCGCGTCAAACCCGCGCTGCAGCGCCACCTGGCGGCCGATTGCCAGAAACAGAAGCAGCACCGCAAGACCGTACCCGTGGCAAAGGGGCGTGGCGACATACGCCCGCTCGCAAGCGAGAATGTTCAGCCGGGAAACGAAGTCGTCAAAAACGTCCAGATAGCGGAAAAGGGAGGGCCGGTGCACCGCCGTCCTGGCGCGGCCCGTCGTGCCGCCGGTCAACAGCGCGAGGCGGCCGGAGGAGGCCCGGCGCCGCGTTGGCCGGCCTCCGGAACCGGCCCGGATCCGGGCCGGCTCCGACGCCTGGCCGCTCCACAGCACCCTTTTCGAGAAGGATGTTTGGCTCAACTTGGAACCGAATTCTTCATCGGCAATGAGCAGGTCGGGATCGTGCTGCCCGAGGATGCCGTCCAGCTGATCCGCGCCCATGTCCGGATTGAGCAGCAGCAAATCCGCGCCGGTGGCCGAAACCGCAAAGACGGCTTCGACGCAGGGCACATGGTTTCTGCACAGCAACCCCGCCTTTTGCCCCGCCGCCAACCCCCGCTTGTCCCGCAGTTCATCGGCCAGCGCCTTGCTCCGCTCGAACAGTTGCCGGTATGTGCGCGTTTCCCGTTCATCCGTCAGGGCGATGCGGTCGCCGAAGGTTTCGGCCGACACATGGAGCAGCGCCAGCAAATTGACGCCGAACATCCGGATGGCGGCAAGCAGCCGGAAAAGCGCCGCCGGATGGAGCCGTCCCAATTTGCCGAGCACAAGCAGCAATTTGAAGAGCCGCACGGGTTTCCCCCTTTGCCCAACTGATTCGCCGGGAAACGATTCGCGCTCCTTCTCCGGATTCGAACGGCAGACGGCGACCGGTCAATCGGATCCGGCAAACGTTTCATCTTCGATGCATTGCATGATGTCCCAGGCACCTTCCGCCCCTCCCGGCGACTGTCTCCCTCAGATGACGGGCATCAATTGCCGGGCTTGTTCGACGCCGACCCGTTCCAGCCTGATGCGATCGATGTCGGCCTGCCGGGAATAAAACACGTTGAAGACAAAGGCCGCAACGAGCGTCAAGAACAGCAGACTGACCAGCAAAAATTTAAGTCGGTACGTCAGCTTCGAAATCATGGACGCAAACGGTTTCAACACTGTGTGCAGCATGTTTTTCATGAGTCACCCCTGCCAGTGGTTCTTAATGGATACGTAGCAAAGGACGTCAAAAAAGTGCTGCTGCGGCCCTGTTTTTTCTGCCGGTGACGGATGCTTTATCCCCTCCCTTCCGTGCCGGAACATTCTATATTTATCATCATAACAAAAAATGGATGAAAAAGGATCAGGCAGTTTCGTGACAGAATTGCACGAAACCATCAGAAATGAATCTTTCAACAATTTAAGGAAATGGAATGCACGACCCGAACGGCCAAGGCCTTCCGCCCAAAAAAGAAACCGGAGAGGACTTGCTGCAAATCCTCTCCGGTTTTCGGTTTTCTTCAAGGATGGCGCGAAAAGGCATGCCGGGCCGCCAGCGGCGCGACCGGCCGGGCGAACGCCAGCCACCACGGTTTGTAGGCGCGCTTCCCGGCATAAAGCGACCGGGCGATGACGCGGGCCGCGTACTCCGGCGACAGGGCCGGCCAATGCCGATACGCCGTCGTCGGCTCGATCATCGGCGTGCGGACGAGCGGCAGGTAAACCGTGGAAGTGGAAATGCCCATCCCGTTCAGTTCGGGGGCGGCCGAGCGGAACCAGACGTCGAAGGCCGTTTTCGAGGCCAGGTAGGCCGCCCATTGCGGAACGGGGGGCAGAAGGGCGCTCACCGTCGATACGCTGACGATGTGCCCCCGCCGCCGGGCCAGCGCCGGGGCCAGGGATAGAACGAGCCGCACCGGCGCAAAATAGTTGATCCCCATCGTGCGGGAAAAATCATGAAAACGGTCCAGGGAATCGGCGATGGAACGCCGGATCGAATGGCCCGCATTGCTGACGAAAACGTCGAGGCCGTCCGGCAGCCCTTGAAGGAACCCGATGAGCGATGCCAGCTGGTCCGGATCACGGAGATCGGCCTGAAACACGCTCACGCGGGCCGGACCCGCCCCGACGTCCTCCCGGATCGCCTGAAGCCGCTCCTCTCGCCTGGCCACGGCGACGATGTGCACGTCAAAATCGGCCAGCAGGCGGACGAGCTGTTCCCCGATGCCGGAACTGGCGCCGGTGACGAGAATCGTCCTGCCCTCGATCCGGCGCCGCAGCTTGTCCCGGTTCAGGCATGCGGGCTGAAACAGCAAGGCGTTTTGCAGGAAACCGGAATGCGGCATGTCAACGCCTCTTGTCAGTCGAGCCGGTTTTCCGGCAAGCTCCAGATTTCAATGAAGTTGCCGTCGGGGTCGCGGAACGAGAACGATTTCCCCTGGTAGTGGAAAAACTCCCCGACCCGGACGCCCCTGTCCTTCAAATCGTGGTACACGGCTTCCGCGTCGTACACGATAAAGCCGTACGAAGACTGGGGAGCGCCGTCCGGATAGACGAAATGGGAATGGAGACCGTGGTCGTTTTGCTGGAACAGGATGCGGATGCCGGAATCGTTCACCAACTCCACGTAAAACGGATCTTCGGTGACCACCCGGAATCCGAAATGCTCGCCGTACCACTCGATGGATCGCTTGTAATCGCTGACGGGAATGGTCAAATACGCCGACTTCAGCGCGACCGCCATGCGGACCGCCCCTTTCCAGATTTTTCAATACGGACACGCCCATTGTAGCAAACATACGTTCTCTTATCAACGGTTTTTCCTTTTTCCGCCTTGCGAAAAAACGGAAACCGCCGGCCTTGCGGCGAACTTATCGATTTGCATGTTTGGCGCCGGCAGGGATTTGGCCGCCACAGGCGAAGTTACCACATCATGCACCCGGAGGTGACGCCCTTGTTCGGCATGATCATCGCTGACGACGAGGAGATCATTCGTGACGGACTCATGACCATTCCATGGGAAAAATACGGGATTGAAGTGTTGGGTCTGGCGGCCGACGGCGACGAAGCGATGCAGCTCGTGCGCGAAACCCGCCCCGACATCCTGCTGACCGACATCCGGATGCCCGGCCTGGACGGCATCGAAATCACGAGGCTGGTTCGGCAGGAATGCCCGGACACCGTCGTCATTTTGCTGACGGCCCATCACGACTTCGAATATGCCCATTCCGCCATCCAGTTGGGGGTCAGCCAATTCATTCTGAAACCGGCCAGCGGGCGGGAAATTCTGGATGCCGTGAGCAAAGCGGCGGAAGCGCTCCGGCAACGAATGGAACGCGAAGAGCGGGAAGATCAGCTGAAGCGGATGATCCGGGAATATGAAATGCTGCTCAAAAAACAGATTTTGCCCGATAAACCGGCGCTGTCCGAATCGGTCCGCAAGGCGATCGAGTATATCGAAAACCACTACATGGAGGAACTTTCCATCCCCGCCGTCGCCCGGCACGTGCACCTGAACCCCGTCTATTTGAGCCGGGTGGTCAAAAAGGAAACCGGCGAAACCATCCTGGAGATTTTGACGCGGATCCGCATGCAGCGCGCCTATGACCTCTTGTCCGATCCGGACCTGAAAATGTATGAAATCGCCGAGAAAGTGGGCATCCCGGACGCCAAATATTTCGGCCAGCTGTTCAAAAAGTACTACGGCAAGACCCCGAGTTCCCTGCGGCAGGAAATCCAGGAAACGAAACGGATGGCGGAGGGGGAAGAGGCATGACCGCCCTGACCGTCCTGAAAAAGTTGACCGACGCCTTTTTCAATCTGCGCATCCGGACCAAAATGCTGATCACGCTGATGTTTCTGATGCTGCTGCCGGTTCTCCTGATCGGTTTTTTTTCTTATGAACAATCGGAAGAGATCATCAAGCAGAAGTCCAGGGAATACAACACGGACATTTTGAACGAAATCAGCCGCAACATCGAAACCGCCCTGAACGAATTCAACCGCATCTATTATGCCATCTTTACCAGCGCCGATGTCCAGTATCTCCTGAATCAGGAACGGGCCGGATTTCCATCGGCCAGGGACGCCCTGGAAGCCCGGCGGAAAGTGGAAAATCATCTGCTGGAAGCCATCCTGGACAACCGCCAGCTGGAAGCCGTCTATCTGTTTTCCAGCCAGGGAAACCGGTACTCCAGCCTGTCCGCGGGCCCGCCGTACATGCTCACGGAAAGCGACAAAATGCGCATCGAAGCGGCCAAAGGCAAACCGGCGTGGCTCGACCCGGACCCCAACCGCCTGGTCATTCCGTACGGACGGTTGGTGAACGACCTGGAAACGCAAAAGCCGATCGGCTACATCGTGTTTCTCGTCAAGGAACAGGGACTGTACGAAATCTACAAAAACACGAACCTGAACAAAAAATACGAGATGTTTCTGATCAACGAACACGGCATGATGATATCGGGGGAGGACAAAACACAAATCCAGACCGTCCGCTACCCCGAACTGACGCGCCGCGTGCTGGAAGGGGACCTAGAAGGGTTCTTTCCGGACAGGGTCAACAACCGCGATTCCTACGTCTCCTACCGCCGGATCGCCAATACCGGCTGGCGAATCGTCGGCATCATTTCCGCCGCCCAGTACGAAGAAGAGGTCATCTCGCTGAAAAACCGGATCCTGCTGATCATTTCCACCTGCTTTGTTCTCTCCGCCTTGCTGTCCATCTTGTGGTCCCACGGGATTTCCAAGCCGATCCGGGATTTGTCCAGAGCCATGAAGGATTTGGAAACGAGCCGGTTCAACGTCCGCTTCGAGTATCCGTACCGGGACGAAGTCGGCATCCTGAGCCGCAGTTTCAACAAAATGGCCGACCGGATCCATCACCTGATCAACACCGTATACCGGGAACAGCTGCTGAAGCAGCAAACCGAACTGAAATACCTGAAATTCCAGGTGAATCCCCATTTCCTGTTCAACACCCTCGATACGATTCACTGGCTCGCCGTCATCAAAGGAGTTCCCGAGCTCGGGGACATCACGAAACGGCTGGGCGACATCATGCGGGAAGGCGTCAAAGGGGAAGACTTTGTATCGGTCGAACGCGAAATGCAGAACATCGAAAACTACCTGGCCATCCAGAAATACCGTTTCGGCAGGCGGCTGAACGTGCAGATCCGGATGGATCCGGACGTGATGCAAGTGGTCATTCCCCGCTTCATCCTCCAGCCGATCGTCGAAAATGCACTGATTCACGGCATCGAAAAGAAAAAAGGAACCGGGACCGTCCACATCTCGGGATCGCTGCGGGACGGACTGGCCGTTTTCGAAGTCCGCGACGACGGCGCCGGCATCCCGCCGGACAAACTGGAAGGGCTGCGGAACGTCCTGCGGGAGCGGACGGGCGGCGACCTGAAAGAGGGCGTTGCCGGCATCGGCCTGACCAACGTCGACCAGCGCATCAAACTGTACTACGGAAGCCGCTACGGGCTTGAAATCGACAGCGACGCGGAGACCGGCACGAAAGTGACCGTCGTGCTGCCCGCTTCGTCCCCTCCGTCGACGACCGGGACGCAGGGTTCGTGAGACAGGTTTCGATTTTCAACAATCAGGTTTGGATTGGTGATCACGGCGAAACGACGAATGCCCTTACAATAAACTCGAAAAAATCGGGGGAGGGGCAGATCATGAAGGGAAAAATCAAAACGCTTAGCGTGCTGCTGGGCCTGCTGCTGGTTTTGGCCGTCGTGCTTCCCGCCTGCGGAACGAACCAGGGCGCCGGCGGCGGGAATGCCGGACAGAACGGGCAAGGGGCGGCGCCGAACGAAACCGGCGGTTCCGCCGACAAAACGCAGCTGCTGATTTACGACTATGGCCAGGTGGGCCAGCCGGACTCGGAAATTTACAATTCGCTCGTGCAGAAGTTCAACGCGCGGGATGACGTCCGCTCCGTCCTCAATTACCAGTACGTCCCGGGCGACTCCTACTATCTGAAGCTGAACGCGGTGTTCGCCGCCAACGAACCGCCCGACCTGTTCAGCGCCCATGCCGCGGGAAAACTGAAGCCCTATGTCGATGCGGACAAGGTGCTCCCGCTGAACGAGTTTCTCGATGCCGATCCCGAGTGGAAGGCGAGATTCAAGGAAGGCGTGTTTGACAGCGTCACGTTTGACGGAAAGATTTACGGCATCCCGACGCAGATGAACGCAACCGCCCTTTTCTACAACCAGCAAATCTTTGACCAGTACGGCCTGAAACCGCCCGGAACGTACGAGGAGCTGAAGCATGCCGTCAAGGTATTGCGGGACAACAATGTGACGCCGATCGCGTTCGGGGCCAAAAACCCCTGGGCGGTCGCCCTGGTGGCGGAAATCATCACCAACCGCATCGGCGGAAATGAGCCGTATGACCGGGTTTTCGAAGGCACCGGCACCTGGGAAGATCCCGCTTTCATCAGGACGGGCGAAATTTTGCAGGAACTGGTCGCCATGAAGGCGTTCTCGGAAGGGTTTCTCGGCTTGAGCTATGACGAGTTCGTGGCCCAGTTCATGAACGGACAAGCCGCCATGCTCATCATGGGCAGCTGGGTGATGGGGACCATCGGCGGCGACAGTTCGCCGATCAAGGATGTCGTGCACGTGGCGCCTTTCCCGGTCTTCGAAGGCGGGATCGGCGATCCGAACACGTGGCTCGGGCAGCCGGACAGAAGTCTGGTCATCAGCAAGGAAGCCAAAAACAAGGAAGATCTGATCGAGTTCATCAAAATGTGGTCGACGGATGAAGTGCAGGCCGAAATCGCCGAGAGAACCGGAAATCTCACCGTCACCAAAGCCCAGCTCGATCCCGGCAAGGTGCTGCCCCTCGGCGTCGAACTGGCCAAACTGATGGAGAGCATGTCGCAAATGGTCATCTTCTACGACGTGGGCCTCGGCGCGAAAATCGGGGACGAATACAACAACACCATCGTGTCCATCCTGGCGGGAGAATCGCCGGCGGAGGCGTTTGCCAAGCTGCAGAAGTACACGGAAGAGAACCGGTAACGGGCAAAGACAAACGGCGGACAAATCGAGGGTGACGCGCGCGCCCTCGATTTGTCTGAACCGCCGGAATGGAGGTCATCGGCATGAACGCGTTGACGAGAGACCGAAAAACGATTGCGCTCTTTTTGCTGCCGGCCCTGGGGCTGTATGTGGCGCTGGTCGTGTTCTCCATTCTCAGCGCTTTCTACTACAGCTTCTTTTCCTGGGACGCCCTGAGCCCGAAAACGTTTGTCGGATTGAAGAACTTCATCCGGATGTTCACCATCGACGACGTTTTTTTGCTGAGCCTCGGAAACGTGCTGTTCATTCTGGTTTTCAGCGTCGTTTTCCAGCAAATCGTCGGCTTTCTCTGGGCCGTTCTGTTGTCGGGGAAACTCCGGGGGAAAAATGTCTACAGAAACCTGTTCTTCTCGCCCGCCGTCATCTCCAGCGTCGCCGTCGGCCTGATGTGGTCGTTCATTTTCCATCCGACCATCGGGCTCCTCAACCAGCTGCTCCATTTCGCCGGGCTGGAATCGCTGGCCCGCCAGTGGCTGCTCGACCCGAAAACGGCCCTGTGGGCGATCGCCTTTGTCACGTCATGGCAATACGCCGGCTATTCGATGGTGCTGTTTCTTGCGGGCATTCAAAACATTCCCCCGAACATTTTTGAATCCGCAAAAATCGACGGCGCCGGCCCCCTCGCCGTGATCCGCCACATCACCCTGCCGATGATCAAACCGATCATCAAGGTCAACACGATCCTCATCACCGTCGGATCGCTGAAATTTTTCGATCTGGTCTATGCCATGACCGGAGGCGGACCGGTGCACCGCACCGAAGTGCTGGCGTCGCACATTTACACGCGGTCTTTCCAGTACTTCGAGTACGGCTACGGCAATGCGCTGTCCATCATCCTGCTGCTCATCTGCCTGCTGTGCACCGTTGTCATCAACATGGCGTTTGTGACGGAAGAGCTGGAATATTGAGGAGGTGACCGGATATGAACATCGGGAGAAAAACGGATGCCCCGCTGCTGAAACATGCCCTGCTCGCGCTGTTTGCCATTCCGTATGTTTACCCGATCTTCTGGCTGTTGGTCAATTCCTTCAAAACGACGGAAGAGATCTTCCGGGATCCGTGGGGCCTGCCGCGACAGTTCCAGTGGTCGAACTATCCGGAAGCGTGGGTGACGGGCAAGATCGGGCACTATTTTCTCAATTCCGTGCTGGTCACCGGCGGGGCGCTCGCCGTGCTCATCCTGCTGGCCTCCATGGCGGCCTTCGCCATCGCCCGGATGCGATGGAGGCTTTCCGGGGTTGTCCTCGGTCTGTTCACGATCGGCATGATGATCCCCATCCACGCCACCCTGCTGCCCCTTTTCATGTTCTTTTCCAGACTGTCGCTGACGAACAGCCGGCTGGCCCTGGTGTTTCTGTACGCGGCTTTCGGATTGCCGGTCGCCATTTTGATCCTGGCCAACTTTTTCCGGTCCTTTCCGAGGGAAATCGAAGAAGCCGCCGCCATGGACGGCTGCAGCATGGCCATGCTGTTCTGGAAAATCACGCTGCCCATGTCGCGGGCGGCTTTGTTCACCGTTCTCATCTTCAGTTTCATGAACATCTGGAACGAGCTGTTGGTGGCGCTGGTGTTCATATCGGACGTCGACCGCATGACGCTGCCGGTCGGATTGATGAATTTCAAGGGCCAGTACGCGACCAATTACGCGCCGCTTCTGGCCGCCACGATCCTGGTCATCATCCCCGGCATCATCGTGTACTCGATGTTCAACAACCGGATCATCGAAGGCATGACCGCGGGAGCACTCAAGGGATAGGAGGGAAATCGGAAACATGAAAGCGTTGGTCCTGCAAAACGAAAAGCTGCTCGTCGGTCTCGACGGATTCGGATCCCTGCTGCAGCTGGTGGACAAGACGACGGGACGAAATTACATCCATCCGGCTCCGGGCTGGCCGCGGCCGTTGTTCCGCCTCATCCTGACCGAATCCGATGAAAAGGGCAACATTCTGCCGGGCGAAATCGTCCTCGATTCCACGCTGGCCGGCAGGGTCGAATATTTGGAACATGTCGTCAACCGGTCGCTGACCATCCGGTTTTGCGGCATCGACGGGCTGCCCCTCGAGGCGGTTTGTTCCATCAGCATCGACGAAGACGAGCCGTTCAGCCGCTGGAAGATGTTCCTGAAAAACGACACCGCCTTTGCCGTCAAGGCCATCGAATATCCGCTCGTCCATTGCGCATACGTGCTTGGCGAAAGCGCGCACGACGACCGCATCCTGATTCCGAAGCACGACGGCCACCTGGTGGGCAATCCCGATCTCCATCCCTGGGAAGGGGACGGCATCCCGCGATTGGACCAGCGCTATCACTATCCGGGGGAAGGGCGCAACACGCCCGGCGGCATGTCCGTCCAGCTGATCGCCTACTATGACCGGGACGGCGGACTGTACATGGCCACCCACGACGATCAGGGCCATCCGAAAATCCTGGGACCCCGGATCATCACCGGCGAAGACGAGCGGTATTTCGATTTTTCCCCCGCCCATCTGTACCCGGAAATCGCCGGCCTGTCCGTGGGAACGAACTATGAAACGGTCATCGGGCTGTTTTGGGGAGACTGGCAGGATGCCGCGGACATCTACAAAAGATGGGCGGTCCATGCGCCCTGGTGCGCGAAGCGGACGTTCGAACGGGAGGACATTCCGGATTGGATCAAGCGGGGCGCGTTTTTCTTCAACTTCCGCCTTCGCCATCAACCGGACGGCGAATCGTTCCTGGATCGCGTGCCGGAGTATCTGGAGCGGTGGAGGGACGCCCTCGGCATGCCGCTCGTCGCCATGATGTGCGGCTGGGAGAAAATCGGTGAATGGACGGGGCCGGACTATTTCCCGCCCTATGGCGGCGACCAGCGTTTCCGCCGCATGTGCGAGCGGCTGAAGGAACGGGGATTCCGGCCGTTTCCGTTCGGCCTGTCGGGCCTGAAGCTTCCCGTCCGGAAAAAAATTCCCGCCAGCGGCCCGCAGCCCGAACTGGCCGTGGACTACGACGCCCGCCGGCAATTTGAACAGGCCTGCAAGGCAGCGGCCGCCACGAAACCCGGCGGGGACCTCATTCTGGAATCGGACGTGTCCCAGTGGGACGGACTTCACGCCTATGCGTGCCCGACGACCCCGCAGGCGGAAAAGCAGCTGTACGATGCCTCCATGAAACTCGTGCGGGATTACGGCGCCCAGATCAGCCAGGCCGACCAGCTGTTCAACGGCGCCGTCACCGAGTGCTACAATGCCGAGCATCCGCACCCGCCGGGCAGGGGCATCTGGCAGAACGAGGCGATCCGGTCGATCTACCGCCGGATCCGGGAGGACGGCAAAAAACGGGACCCGGATTTCGCCCTGTCGCAGGAATGGCAATCCGAACTGTTCCTGCAAGACCTGGATGTGTACCACGCCCGCAATTACGACCAGCCGAGAGGGCTGATGGGCGTTCCGCTGTTTTCCTATCTGTATCATGAATACTTGCCGTGCTACGGGGGCGACTGGTCGTCGTTCCTGAGCGACAACACGAACGGCGTGTATTATCATGCCGCCAATTTTGTCAACGGCAACCTCCCGGCGGGCTGCCCGCAATCCATGAAAAAAATGACGCGGAATGTCGAGCCGGAAGAAGCGGATGAAGCGATTTTGCGGATGGCCCGGCATACGTGCCGGCTGTTTTCCGCCTACACGGATTTTCTTGTGCTGGGGAAAATGCTGAAAACGCCGGCCCTTCAAATCGAGGGGGAGACCATCAAATTCGTGGGCGTCAATTTCGGGTTCGGGAAAGGCCCCCTGACCGTTCCGTCCGTCCTCCATCGGGCCTGGCAGGCGCCGGACGGGCGGGTCGCCTACGCGATGGCCAATGTGACGGACAAGACCCGGCAATTCCATCTGGTCGTGGAGCCCTACGCCGGACGGAAGGCCGATTTGTGGCTGAACGTGAACGGCCTCGAGCGAACGTGCATCGCGAGGAGTTTGCCGTTGCCGAATGCGGTGGAAATCACCCTGAACCCCGGCGATGCCGCCATGCTGGAATGCCTGGCCGTCACGTGATGCTGCGGAACGCGGTCTGTCACGGCGCGGGACCGGCGCATGCGTTGCCCGGTCTCCGCCGTTTTTTTTTGCCCGGCGATCGATCCCTTTTTCATCCTCACCCCGGTTTCCGGAATCGGAAAATGACCGCCGGCGGCAGTTCATGCCATTCGAACCGGTCGTCGCGGTCCGCCTCTTTCCGGAACGCGGGCCTCCGCCCATCCGTCGAGGACAAAACCGGCGCGCAGAAACAGATTGATATAGAAGGCAAGCGGCCGGTGGAACACCAGACGGGCCTTCGGCTGGCCGCGGATGGTCAATAATGGCGGGCTCGCATGTTCCCTGCCCGGCGTTCCCCGTCGTTTGGGTCCGTCATTTGATTCGCGGTTGCCGGCGCCTGATCCTTCCCGTTTCCAAAAGCCCCCTTTTCACGAGGACGTGGCCCGGACGCGCGATTTTTTTGGATCGGAAGGGTTGACTTTCCCGCAATGGAAAGGTTTATGATGGAGCCGGAAATGCCGGCCGGATTTTCTGCTTTGAAGGAGGGGTCTCCGGTGCGAATCGGCGAGTTCGCGGAACGGAACGGCGTGTCGGCCAAAATGCTCCGGCACTACGACGAAATCGGGCTGCTCAAGCCGGCGGCCATCGATCCCGCAACGGGATACCGCTTCTACACGCCCGAGCAGTCCCACGTGCTCAACTGGATCCTGATTCTGAAATCCCTCGATTTCTCCCTCGGGGAAATCCGGGAGCTTCTGGGCGGGCCGCTGGAAGCCCGGGACATCATCCGCCGGCTTGTCAGGAAGCGCATCGAAATCTCCTCCGCCCTGAACGTGCAAATCCAGAAGAAAATCGCCATCGACAGGCTCATCGCCCTGATCGAGAAGGAGGGTTTCGACGTGAACAAAACGATCGATCTCAAGCAGATCGGCATGGCCGACGTGCACGATATCAAGAAGAATATGCCCAACATGGAAATGTTCCTCGATGCGGCATGCGGCATCGTGGCCGAATGTCCGGACGAAAAGCCGTACGCGGTGTTTCGCTTCGACATCAGCCATTTCAAGCGGGTGAACGACGATTACGGATTTGACGCCGGCGACCGCGTCATCGTCGCCTGCTACCGGATCGTCGAAACGAACGTCAGCGAACGGTTCCCGCACGCCGCCGTCGGACGCGCCCACGGGGACGAATTCATCGTCTTCGTCCAGGCGGACAAGCCCGCCGTCCAGGAGGCGGCCCGGGCGATCGTTGACGACGTGAAGCGGTTCGACTTCTCCGCCGCGGGCTGCCCGCGGCCGGTCGGGTGCTGCATCGGCGGCCTCGTCAGTTTTGTCCGGGACCGGACGGACGTCCGGAACATGATCGAAGCGTCCATCGAAGTGATCGAGCGGGCAAAGCGGGACGGCCCGAACTCGGTCCTGATCGAAGTCGTCGGCGCCTGATTGCGCGGTTTGACCCATCGTCCCCTTCGCGGAGAAGGGGTTTTTTTATGTCTTATATGGTCTTTTGTGTAATAAATCGGTCAATCACGTTCATTAAAATTCCTTCATGTTACATTTAATCGTCGACAAAACGTACTAAGGGTAATAATATGTAACCAAAAGGACAGCGCATCGATGGAGGTGGAACGATGGCGGACTTGCTGACCGTCGACCAACTGGCCCGGATGCTCGACATGCACCCGCGGACGATCCGCCGGTACATCCGGGAAAACAAATTGCATGCCGTGAAAGTGGGCGGCGAATGGCGAATCCGAAAGGAGGACGCGGAAATGTTCATGGGCGGCCGAATCGACGAAATGAAGGCCGAAGCGATGGAGGACGTGCACGCGTTCGTCGACGGCAAAATCACCGATATCGAAGGCCGGCTGCAGGTGTGCGCCGTGCTGGACTGCTACGTCGGCAACGAAGAAGCGGTGAAAATTTCGGAAGTCATCATGCGGCGCATGAACGAATCCGACCCCAACCGGGGCCGGGCGAAGTTCCAGTATTTTTTTGACGATGCGGAAAAAAAGGGCCGCTACATCATCTGGGGCAACCCGGCCTTCGTCGGCAAGGTGCTGGCCGCCGTCGGGGAAACGGTTCGCTGACCGCCGTTGGCCGGTTTTGCCCCTTTTCATGATCCTCCCCCCGTTTCACGAAAAAGGCGCCCGATCCGGGCGTCTTTTTCGTTGCCCGCTTCCGATCCGCTTGATTTTTTTGGCAGCCGCGGCTAAAATAAGAACATACATTCGTATTTCCGGAGGGATCCCATGGATTTTGAAAAAGCGGCAACGTTCATCTGGCAAAACGGCAGGCTGCTGGAAAGACGGCTGTTCGACCTGTTCTTCCGCGGCGGGTCGAAGGAGGACGTGCTGAAGGTCCTCAAAGCCTATCAGAACGAGGACGGCGGATTCGGGCACGCCCTGGAACCGGACCTCCGCACGCCCGACAGCCAGCCGCTGTTCGTCGAGTTCGCCCTGCGAACGCTGCATGAAGCGCGGATCCGGGACCGGGAGCTGGCGCTTCGGGTTTTTGAGTACGTTTCCCGGATGGCCGACCCGGACCGGGGCATTGCGACCGTCACCGCCTCCTCGCGACACTATCCCCGGGCGCCCCACTGGAGCAATCCGGCGTACGAACAGCCGGATTTCAGCCAGCTCGCGGGCATCATCGGCCTTCTGTACTGGCAGGGCATCCGGGACCCGTGGCTGGACCGGGCGATCGGCGCCTGCCTGGACCACTTCCGGACCGTGCAATACGAAGACGCGCACTTGATCCAGAATGCCTTCTACCTGTTGGAATGCCTGCCCCAGACGGAAGAGGTGCTCGCTCTTCGCGCCAAGCTGGCGGATGAGCTGTTCAGGGCCCGGTTCTTCATCCTGGAGGCGCCGCCGCGGGAATACGGGCTCACGCCGCTCGACTTCGCGCCGTTGGCCGATTCCTACTGCCGCTCGCTCTTCCCCGATGACGTGATTCGGGATCACCTGAAGGCGCTGGAAGCCCAGCAGCAGGAGGACGGCGGCTGGCCGATTTCATGGGAGCCGCCCGGCGAGATGGCGCGGCTGGAATGGCGGGCCTACCGAACGCTCCGGTCTCTTCTGACGCTCGAATCGTACCGAAAGGCCGGGCTGTAACCGGGAGCGGGGAAGGCGAAAAGAGGTTCGTTCCGGCGCAAGCGGCAAGCCGGGCCCGCTCCATCATGCGGCAAAGCAAGAAGGAGAGGCGGTTGCCGCCTCTCCTTCTTCTTTGCCGGTCGGGAAACCTGTGCGGGTTGCGCATATTCCCGGACGCCGACCGGTTTCATTCCCCGTTGTACGCCCGTTCGAGATCGCGGATGATCAGCTTCCCCTCCATGCCAAGCATGGCCCGCGCCACGCGATCGGCTTTGACCGGATCCGGGTCCCGCATCATGATGTCCAGCACTTCCGGCACGATTTGCCAGGTGACGCCGAACCGGTCTTTCAGCCAGCCGCAGGCGAGCACTTCGCCGCCTTCGGACAGCGCGTCCCACAGACGGTCGATTTCCTCCTGGGTTTTGCAGTACACCGCAATGGAAATCGCCTCGCTGAATTTGTACAGCGGACCGCCGTTCAGCGCCGCGAAACGCTGGCCGTTCAGTTCAAACTCGATGGTCGACACATCCCCCGGCTTCTTGCCGGCCGCCTCCGCCACGGATGCCGTCAGGTAGGTGGTGTGGACGATTTTTGCATCTTCGAACAGCGAGGCATAGAAGTTCACCGCTTCTTCCGCCTGATCGTCAAACCACAGAAACGTCACGATTTTTCCCGCGCGAGAACCTGCCCGGCCCGCTTGGTCACGGTGGCGGGATTCCGCGTATGTTTTGAAACGGTCCATGATCGCCTGCCAGCCTGCTCGCTGGTACTCGACGGGGTGCGTGCCTTCCGCTTCGAACGTTTCGACGACCTCCGTTTCATTGCCGCGGGCGAAGAAGCCGATATGGACTTTTCTCCCGTCATCCAGCGTGTACGAGATTTCCTCGTGCACGTTCACCACATCGTACGTTCCGCTGAAATCAAAACCCGCGCTGCCGTCTTTCGCTTCCATTCTCGTCACAAACTTGCCGCCGGGCCGCAAATCATTTTTCGCCCACGGCGCGTGCCAGTCATCCGTGGCCTGGTTCCACTTCGTGATGTGTTCCGGCTCGGTCCAATACGTCCATACCTTCTCCACCGGCGCCTGAATGACGGCCCGCACGGTGACGTTCGCCTTTTTTCCCGCTTCCATTTTGAAAAGACACCTCTTTCTCCCTTCATTATTGGCCGCTCATTTCGATAGACGAAATCCGGTGGCGAAATTCATCGGCGGATTTGCTCGGGAAGTCCGAAACGGGAAAAAAGGTTGGCGTTGATGAAATTTTGCGCGTGCAGGATTTTGCCGTCTTTTTCGACAATGACGTGAATGCCCCAGGGCACCAGGACGGACGGATCGTCGCTTGGCGCATATTGCGCGAAAGCGGGATACCCGCCATTCACGGTCACCGGCAAAAAACGGGACCCTTCGCAATGCCACCGGGTGGCGGCGAAAAACGCGGCCAGATCGTCTTTGCCGCGGACCCACATCGGGAAAGGCGGCATGGACATGCAGCCTTCTTCATGCAACAACGCCACGAGCGCGGGGATATCGAATTGTTCGAATGCGCGGACGTACCGCGAGAGCAGTTCCGGATCCGGCTTGGCCTCCATCATGCAGAGCTCTTCGGAGCGAAGTCCGGCCCGGCTCATCGTCTCCCTCGCTCTTTGCAGGGCGCTGTTGACGGCCGCCGGCGTGGTCCCCAGCGCTTCCGCGATCTGCCTGGAGGACCATTCGAACACATCTTTCAGGATCAGAGCGGCGCGCTGCCGGACCGGCAGCGTCTGCAGAAGGGCGATGAATGCGAGTTGAAGCGTGTCTTTCCGCATCATGGCGCGTTCCGGGTCATCCGCAAAATCGGGAGCCGGCCAAATCCAAGACGACTCGGGCAGCGTTTCGCGAGGAACCTGGATGATGGAAGCGGGGTCCAAGAGGTCAACGGGAAGGGCGCGGCGTTTGGCTTGTCTCAGCTTGTCCATGCAAACGTTTGAGGCGATGCGGTAAATCCACGTTTTGCGCGATGCCTGTTCCCTGAATGACGGCCAGCTCCGCCAGGCGCGGATCCACGTTTCCTGAACCGCATCGTCCGCGTCCGCGATCGATCCCAGCATCCTGTAGCAAAACGACGTCAGTTCCGGCTTCAGCTTTTCAAACCATTCCTGATCAAATCCGGTTTCGTTCATCCCGGCCCTCCCCGTGCCCCCGCTTGCCTGGACAAGCCGGCACATGTGGTATTTAGGTTTCTAAGTCCGGTTCCGCCTTCCGATTGGCTGCTACCGATGATACGGCTCCCCCCGCGTGATCTTGAACGCCCGGTAGATCTGCTCGAGGAGGACGAGCCGGATCAGCTGGTGGGGCAGGGTGATGCGGCCGAAGGACAGCTTCGCGTCGGCGCGCCGCAGCACGGCGCCGGACAGGCCGAGGCTGCCGCCGATGACGAACGCCACCCGGCTTTTTCCGTAGGTGGCCAAGTGCTGCAGGTTCGCGGCCAGCTGCTCGCTCGACCAAAGCTCGCCGTCGATGGCCAGGGCGATCACATGGTCGTCCGGCCGAAGGAGCGCCAGCACCCGCTCCCCTTCCCTGTCCTTCACCCGCTCCGCTTCCGCCGTGCCCGGGTTTTCCGGCACCTTCTCGTCGGGCACTTCGCGGATCCGGACATGGGCGTAAGGGCCGAGCCTTTTCATATATTCCCGGATGCCTTCCTGCAGGTAGGGTTCTTTTACTTTGCCGACGGCAATCAATTGGATGTCCATGGCGCCTCCCCATTGCGTCGCGGCTCCGGCGTCCGGGACGGGCTTTGGTTTTGGCATTCCGGACGGGTGCCCCCCTTATCGAGCCAGAAGGCCTTGCCGCTTGCCCATGCCGCTTGTCCCTATTCCGCTTGCCGGTTGCCGCCTACCGGACGCTGTATTCGGCCGGCCGGCCGCACACCTCGCACAAAGCCCCTTCCCCGGCGCCCGCCTGCTCCAGGGTCAGCAGCTCCGGCGGCCGCTCTTCTTCTTCCGCGATCCGGTCCATCTCCCGTTCCGCGTGTTCCAGACAAAGCAGCAACGGCTTCACCTCCGTCCGTTTCCCTGCCAACCATTATTCCCGTTCCGCCAGTACCGCTTCCGCGGCGAGCCGTTCGCCGCCCCGGTAGAACACGATGGCCAGCCGGTCGCCGATTTGTTTCTCGTTGTACAAATATTTGCGGAGCGCCAGGCTGCTGCCGATGGGCGTGTCATCGAACCGGACGATGACGTCGCCTTCCTTGAGCCCCGCTTGCGCCGCCGGCCCTTCCGCGGACAGGACGTACACCCCTTCCTTCACCTGTTCGGGCAGCGCGGGCAGATCGCGCGCCCGGTCCACCAGGTGCAGGTCCCGGGCGGCCACGCCGAGAAACGGGCGGGGCACCTTGCCGTGGGCGAGCAGCTGCTCGATGATCGCCGCCGCCTCGTTGCTCGGGATGGCAAAGCCGAGCCCTTCCACGCCGAAGTCCGACACCTTCATGCTGTTGATGCCGACCACCTCGCCGTACAGGTTGACGAGCGCGCCGCCGCTGTTGCCGCGGTTGATGGCCGCGTCGGTCTGGATCAGCTCCATCTCCCAGTCCACCTGCCCGAAGCTGAGGGAAACGGGCACCGGCGTTCGCAGGGAGCTGATGATGCCGAAGGTGGTCGTGTGGGAATAGCTGAGGCCGAGGGGGTTGCCGATGGCGATGACGAACTCGCTCACTTCCAGCCGGTCGGAATCGCCGAACAGGGCCACCCGCTCCACGCCGTCGCCGTCCATGGCGAGCACCGCCAGATCGCTGAACAGATCCGAGCCGACAAGCCGCGCCGGCCGCCGGGAGCCGTCGGTCATGACGACTTCGTAGTTCGCGCCGCCGTCGATGACGTGGTGGTTGGTGGCGACGTAGGCCGTGTCGCCGATCCGTTCGAAAATGATGCCCGATCCGAGCCCGTATCCCCTCGGCGGCCATCCGTCGCCGTCTCCGTCCTGGTCCGGGTGGTTGATCACGCTCACGATGGCGGGCTGGACCCGTTTCACCGCTTCGGCAAACAGCCGGCCGAACGCCCGCGCCATCTCTTCCGCATCCGCCGCATCGGCGAAGGCCGGCCGGTCCGGCATGCCCCTGGCAGCCGGTCCGGGATCGACAAAGAACGGCGTTGCCATGGCGGCGGCCAGCGCAACAAACAGCAGGACGGCCAGCATCGCTTTGCCCCATGCCCGGTGGCGTCCGGAGCCCGGGACGAACGGGCGGTGCTGCGAAAAATCGTCTCCCCACAAATCCACGGTCCTCACCCGCCTTGAATAAAAGAAGGGCGTTTCACCCAGAATGATAGCAGGAAATGCGTTGGAAAAAAATGAAAAGGAGGCGCCTCCATGTCCGGCCGTCTATCCCCCATCGAAGAAGTCCATCTGGTCGCCAAAGTGGCGGATCTGAAGCTGGAACTGGAGCGGCACATGCGCACGATGGACGCGCTGATTGCGCTCCTGGAGGACAAGGGACTGCTCGATTCCGACGAGCTGCAGGAGAAAGCGTGGCTGCTTCACCGGCGGTCCCTTGCGCTTCGGCAGGCGGCCCGCCCCCGGATGCAGGAGCCTGCCGGCGTTTCGGTGCCGGCCTTTCTTCGCGGCCGCAAGCCGGACGCGGCCGGACCCGGGTTCCCGCCGGGCCGCGGCGGATCCGGCATGTCCGGCCCCTCCGGCCCGTCCGGATCATCCGGCTAGACCGGCCGGCAGCCCGTCGGCGCGGCCGGACCCGCCCCTCAATCCATTCCGACGGCGTCCCAGTCGGTCGGCCGGTCGCAATACGTGTCCATGAGCCGCACCTTCCGCTCCGCCAGGCTGAATCCCCGCTCTTCCACGACGCTTTCCACGGTCATCCGGGCCAGCTCCATCAGGTTGCAATCCCGGCTCAGATGGGCCAGATACACCCGTCTCACGGCGCCGGCTTCGACGACGCGGGCCAGCGCCTCGCCCGCCATGTCGTTGGACAGATGGCCGACGTCGCTCAGAATGCGCCGCTTGATGTTCCACGGATAGGCGCCGACCCGCAGCATCTCGATGTCGTGGTTCGATTCGAGGACGAGCACGTCGGAGTCGATGATGCGCTCCATCACCTTCTCGCTGACGTACCCGAGGTCGGTGGCGAAGCTGAGCTTCAGCCCGTTCAGCGAAAAGCAGTAGCCGACCGGCTCCGCGGCGTCATGGGAAACGGCGAACGATTCCACCTGCAGGCTGCCGAAGCGGAGCGTTTCCCCCGTCCGAACGATGTGCCGCTTGTGGTCCGGGATGCCCGCGACGTGCCGTTCCATGGCGCGCCATGTTTTTTCATTGGCGTATACGGGCAGTTCGTATTTGCGGGCCAGCACGTCCAGCCCTTTGATGTGGTCGGAGTGCTCGTGGGTAATGAGAATGCCGTCCAGCGTCCGCGGATCGACGTTTCGAAGCTCCATCAGCTGCTCCAGCTTCCTGGCGCTCAGGCCGGCGTCCACCATCAGCCTCGCCTCTTTCGTCTCGATGATCGAGGCGTTGCCGGTGGAGCCGCTGGCCAGGATGGTGAATCGCATCCCCATCGGTTTATCATCCCGTCCCAAAATCCGTATCGTTATGCACCGCAATCCATGCGGGGTCATTCCACGGCGCCGGTGACCGCGTGCACGTAGTAGCGGCCGCCTCCCGCCGTCAGGATGCGCCAGTAGGGCGCCATCACGCGGGTTTCCGAATTGAAGGCCTGCCCGTGGTAGCCGAGGCGCACGTCATAGATGTGCTCCTCCGGCGAAAGGTATTTCTCCGCCAGCATGATGACCGCCTGCCGGGCGGACAGCACCTGCTGCTCCTTGCCGCCGGCGTCCGCCAGCTCTTCCGCGCGGAGACGCCGGTAGCCCGTCACCATGCCGTTCTCCACGAACAGTTCCACCCGGATGTCAAACAGCGGATATCCTTTGTGCTGCTGAAAGAACACGTGCACGTCCCGGCGCGAGTCGGCCGCGCTGTACACGTAATCCAGATCCCGGCTCAGCGCTTTCGCCAGCGCTTCCTTGCTCGCTTCGGCGACAAACGGCTCGGCCAGCTGGAACGGCTCCTCCAGGGCGACCGTCTCCGGCACGCCGTTTTCCGGATGGACGTTCACGGTCACTTCGCCGAGCGCCGGCGTCTCGTCCGGCAAGTCCGTCAGCAGCCGGATGCTTTTCAGTTCCAGAACTTGCGCCAGCGCCCGGTCCTCTTCCGTCAGCTCCGGCTGGTCGCCGGAAAACCACAGGCGGTCCGACCAGAGCTGATAGGCCAGCAGCAGATTCAGAAGCGCAAACACGATGATCAGGATCGTTTTGGCCCGGCTCCAGTCCATGCGCCTCCCCCTTCGCTCGGTGTCCCTTCTTCGCGGCCTCCCGGTTCCGCCCGGCGGTCAGGGCAGTTCCGCCAGCGTGCCGTCGTTCAGCTGCGCCGCCCAGACCGGAACGAACGTGACGGATTCGGCCGAAAGTTCGGCCCGGTAAGCCGGAATGACCGCTTCCATCCGCAGGATGTACCCGGACGCCCCGATCCGCTCCATCAGTTCCTCGCCGCCCGGCAGCACCGTCTCCGTCCGCTCCGACGGACCGGGCTTCAGGATGACGAGCGACCGCTCGTATTCGGTCACCACGTCCCCTTCCATCAGCACGCTGATCGTGCCGAACGGCGCGTCGGGCGCGCCCAGGACCGGAAAATGCTCCGGATGGAAGGGAAGCCATTGCCGGAACGTGAATTGCGGCCTCGACGACGCTTCCCGGAGCACGATCCGCTCCAGCGAAAACAGGCCGTTCCAGCCGCCATGGCGGTTGACGTACTGCACGGCGCCGGCCAGATCCGGCGCCGGATCGAACGGCTGGCCGATGGACGCCATCGGATCGGAAAACCGCATCCAGCGGGAGTCCCGGTACACTTCCATGCCCCGCTTGCCGTCCGAATAGATGGCCGTTCCATCGCCGGTTTCCCAGTTGCGGGTAATGCCGGGATCGGGAAACAGCATGTTTTCCAGGCTGCCGACGGGCAGCAGATCGGCCGGAAAGACGAGGCGGTGCATCGGGACGGGCTCGGCGGGATACAAAATGCCGGTGGTGGACACGAGATACGGGGTCTGGTAATCGCCGAGGCCGACCAGCCGGGCCACCTTCCCGGCCTCCAGATCCGTCCGCAGCACCTCGTAGGCGTCGCTGTAATCTTTGCCGATCAGATAAATGCCCGTTTCCCCGCCCGATGCCGTGATCCAGATTGTGACGATCCGCTCGGGTTCGATCATGATGCCGGGATCGACGGGAAACGCATGCCGGATGAGGGAAAGGGGCAGTTCGCCGGTGAACCGGATCTCGATGCCGTCCGCCTGGTGGATCATCCGCTTCAGTTGCCCGGATGACCGGGCCGATATGCGCAATCCTTCAAACCGGGCGCTTTGCAGCTCTTCCATGATCAGCCTGTAAAAGTAATGGCCGGGATACAGCACCGTGTGACGGCCGTCTTCCCTGTGCAGCGCGATCCGCGTCGGAAACACGAGCTGCTCCGCCTTTTCCTGCGTGCCGACGATGTCCGCCGCCACGTACTCGCTTTCCCGGATGGACTCGTACTCCCCGGGCTGGAACGCCAGCAGGTAGCTCTGCCACAGGCTGGCCAGCACGAGAAGCGCGAGCACTACCGACTTGCCCCTCTCGATCATGACGCTTCCCTCTTCTCATCCGCGGGCAGAATGACCGTGACGGTGGTGCCCTGGTTGACGACGGAGTCGACGGTGATCTGTCCGCCGTGGGCCCGGACTATTTCCCGGGCAATGGACAGCCCGAGGCCGGTGCCCCCCAGGCTGCGCGAACGGGCTTTGTCCACCCGGTAAAACCGGTCGAAAATTTTGTCGAGATCTTTCTTCGGAATGCCGATGCCGGTATCCTTGACGGTAATTTCCAGCTGGCCGGCGTCGTTCCGGCGGGCGGCCAGTTCGATGCGGCCGCCGTCGCCCGTATATTTGATCGCGTTCGACACCAGATTGTCGAGCACCTGGTCCAGCTGGTCGGGGTCGACGAGCGCTTCGCCGACGTTTCCGTCGATGTCGAGGGCAATGGAAATCGACTTCTGCTGCAGCTGGAAGGCGAACCGGTCGGCCACTTCCTCCAGCATGCCGCGGATGTCGGTCCACTCCTTGGTGAGGCTGGCGCCCTTGGAATCGAATTTGGACAGGTGCAGAAGGTCGCCGACGAGCCGGATCATCCGTTCCGTCTCCCCCCGGACGACCTGGATGAACTTGCGGGAAAGCGCCGGATCCTGCAGGGCGCCGTCTTCCAGCGCTTCCATGTAGCTTTTGATCGTCGTCAGCGGCGTCCGGAGCTCGTGGGACACGTTCGCGACGAACTCGCGCCGCGCCCGCTCCAGCGCCTCCTGCTCGGTGACGTCCTGCAGCACGACGATGGTGCCGGAGATGCCCTTCCCCCGGCGGTGGATCGGCGTGAACGTCACCCGGACGTGGATCGGATCGCCGCCTTCCTTCCGGTTGATCTCGATCATCAGCGAGTGGTGCTCGCCGAACACATAGCGGTCCACCGACTGCTTCGGGATGCCGAGCACGTCCGCGATGTCCGGACTGCCATGCGCCGTTTCGTCCGCCAGCGACAGCATTTCCCGCGCCCGCACGTTCATCAGGATGATGCGGCCCATGTCGTCGGTGGCGATGACGCCGTCGCTCATGTTGATCAGGATGGACGCCAGCTTTTCCTTCTCTTCCGCGTTTTGCGACAGCGCCTCGCGCAGCCGTTCCGTCATCTCGTTGAACGCCGCGCCGAGCTGGCCGATCTCGTCGCCGCTCCGCACCCTGACCTGCCGGTTGAAATTGCCCCGCGCGATCGCCTTCGCCTGGGTGGTGATGTCCTTGATCGGGCCGGTGATCGTATGGGCGAGCACCGTGCCGATGAGCGCCGTCAGCGCCAGGGCGATGGCCGTCCCGGAAAACAGGATCCGGTTGATGCGGTTGATGTTGCCGTAGATGTCGTCGAGGGACGCGATCATGTACACGGCGCCGATCACCTTGCCGCCGCTGCCGACGGGCATGGCGATCACCTGGTTGCGCGAGCCGGCGGCGTCCACCAGCGTGTCCGAAAGGTGGGGAATGCCCTGCAGGGCGCGGGTGACCACCGTTTCCGTGTTCCGCTTCCCGACGATGGACTGGTTGCGCTGGGAGGTGGTCGAGACGATTTTGCCCGTCGAGTCGATGATCTGGATTTCCGCCCGGCTGATCGTGTTCAGGTTTTTGACCGCCTTGTCCAGTTCGACGTGCATCCGCTCCGCCACGTCCTCGTCGCCGTTCTGGATGGCCAGCAGATACGGCTCCACGAAGGTGGCCAGAAGCTGCACCTGTTTGGACATGTTTTCCGAAGAAGTCCGGAGGAACATCGATTCCAGCGTGCGCACGAAATAGACCCCGATCACCTGGACGGCCACCAGGATCAGAAGAACGTAGATGATGGCCAGGCGCACCTGGATCGTCTGGAAAAAGCGGACTTCCTTCATGCCGGGTTATCCTCCCGCCTTCGGATTGCGCAGCATGTACCCGAGGCCCCGGCGGGTGATGATGTATTCTGGGCGGCTCGGGTCGTCCTCCAGCTTTTCGCGCAGCCGGCGGATCGTCACGTCCACCGTGCGCATGTCGCCCAGATATTCATACCCCCAGACCGCCTGGAGCAGATGCTCCCGCGTCATCACCCGGCCGCAGTTTTTCGCCATGTAGTGGAGCAGTTCGAATTCCCGGTGGGTCAAGTCCAGCGGAACGCCGTTCTTGTAGACCATGTACATGTCGCCGTCCACGGTCAGCTCGTGGATGCGGATGGCGCTCGCGGGGGACGGGTCCGCCTGGCTGGCGAACTTGGCCTGGCGCCTGAGATGCGCCTTCACCCGGGCCAGAATTTCCCGCGTGCTGAACGGCTTGGTGACGTAGTCGTCCGCCCCCATCTCGAGGCCGAGCACCTTGTCGATTTCCGAATCCCGGGCCGTCAGCATGATGATGGGCACCGTGAGACCGGCCGCCCGCACTTCGCGGCAGACGTCCATGCCGTCTTTCACCGGCAGCATGAGGTCGAGCAGGATCAGGTCGGGATGCTCGCCGTGGGCCAGCCGCACCGCTTCCTCGCCGTCGAAGGCGCAGACGACCTGGTACCCTTCCTTCTCCAGGTTGAATTTGATGATGTCGGCAATCGGCCGTTCGTCGTCCACCACCAGAATTTTTGCCGCCACGCCTGTCACCGTCCGAATCATGGTCTTCATTTATATTATCATACTTGGAAAGGCTGTCGTCACTGCGGATGAAAGGAAGCGCCGCGATGCGCCCGATCGAACCCAAAAAAAAAGAGCAAAGATCAAAAAAGAGGCGGATGGATCGGGCGATCGCGAGACGGTGAAGGACGGAAGGCCGAAAAAAGGCCGCCGGCCTTGCGGCCGGCAGCCCGTTTTTTCCCTGGTCCCGAACGTCATTGGTTCAGGTATTTCAGCGGATTTTGCACCTTGCCCTTCTCGAGCACTTCAAAATGCAGATGCACGCCGGTGGAATTGCCGGTGCTTCCCATCACGCCGATTTTGTCGCCCTTTTCGACGATGTCGCCTTTGGACACGCTAATTTTGCTCAGGTGGGCATATAATGTCTCGTAGCCGTTCTGATGGTCGATGATGACCGTCTTGCCATATCCGTTCTTCTCGCCGGCGAACACGACCTTGCCGGTGTCCGCCGCCAGAATGGTCCGGTCGCTGGACGTGATGTCGATGCCGTTGTGGTTGCGTCCCCAGCGCTTGCCGAATTTGCTCGTGATTTTCGCCTTCTTGACGGGCCAGGCGAATTTCCCCGTCCCTTCCCCGGCCAGCCGCAGCGTGCCTTTGGCCACGACGGCGGCGACGGGCTGCACCAGCACCTCTTCGCCGATCAGCGTTTCGCTCACCGGGAAGCCGTTGATGTAGGTGAGCTCGTAGGTTTGCTTCTTCAGCCCGTTCTTGCCGGGGCTGATCACCCGTGTCTTCCCGATGCGGAGCGTATCGTCCGTCTCGTAGATGATGTCGTGCTGGATTTCCACTTCCTCGATGGCCACTTTGACGACCTTCACGCCCAGATCGGGCGTAAACGGCTTGATGATCATTTTGTCGCCGGGGTAGATCCTGTCGTTCTCGATCCACGGATTCATCGCGTAGAGGAGCGGCAGGTCTTCATACCCGTAGCCGAACTTGGCGCCGATGCAGCTGACGCAGTCGCCTTCCTGCACTTCGTAGACGACCGGCGGCGCCCCCGTCGACTCCAGCATCGCCAGCACCACGTCCGGCTCGTCGAACTCGCCCGGATCCGCCAGCACGTCTTCCAGCCGGACGCTCTTCGTGAATTCGACGGATTTCACCACCGCATCCTCGTCCTTGGGCAGCGTCAGCACCGGCTCCGCCGACAGGACGGCCACTTCCTTGTCTTCGATGATGATGCGGGGCTCCATGAACTTCTCTTTGTAGGCATCGAGGAGGGCCTCTGCTTCTTCCCGGCTTTTCAGCCGGGCGACCTCCTCGCCGTTGATGACCAGCGCCACGCCCACGGCCTTGGCCGTGACCGCCTGGCGGACGGCGTCGATGACGCGGTCGTTGTCGAACTCGCCCTTGAACGTCACTTCCTTCTCGAAGTCGATGTCCGGCGCGATCAGCTTCATCTCCACGTCGGGATGGGCCGCCGCGATTTCCGCAAAGCGGTCTTGCACCGCCTTCCCGACGATGCTCGCGTCATTGACGGCGCCGACGACTTGTCCGTTGAGATAGACGTGGTAGATTTCATATGTATGTTTCTCGATGTACCGGTTGCCCCCCGCCGAGATGCCGGCAAGAATGACGGCGGCCGCGGCGCCTTTGGCGATGAGCCATTTGTGGCGTCCGAGCCAGCTTCCCAACTTCCATCGTGTTGTCCGGATGATTCGCGTTGCCTGCTTCATTTGCAGCTTTCCGACACGGCCGGTCCAGTTTTGGAGCTTCGCCCGCATGCGGCGGACCCGCTCCATGATATTCGAAACCGTCATGATCGTCTCCTTGTAATCGCAGTTCTTGTTGTCAATTTCTGCAAATTCGTGAAAAAAACTGGTTTCCTCGAATCAGCCGTTCAAGCTTTTTTTACTTTAGCACACGATGAAGTTCGTTTTCAATAATCAAATCCGACACTTCTCTGAACAATCGGGCCCGATACCATTCTATTCGCCAAACAGGATGGCCAGAAGCCGATCCAGGTCTTCCGGGTTCAGATAGTCTTCCATCACCCTTGCGATTTCGTCCGCTTCCTCCGCCGTGATGCCGTCTTCCACAAAGCCGGACAGCCGCTGCAGCTCTTCCTGGGGCACGTGGTTGTACAGCATGGTGAAAATGTCGATCTTGTCCGCTTCGGACAGGCTTTTCCTTTTTTCGTTGAATTCTTCCGCCGACATGATCAGCCCGCTCCGCATGGCGGCCCGGCCGAACACCGGAACGGCGTCGGGCCCCGGACCGGATCCGTCTCCGCCATCGTCCGCGGCTTCATCCGTCGGTCCGGCCCAACCGTCGGCCGAACCGCCGGCCGTCCGGCCGGTCAAGCCGCCGCCAGCGGCTCCCATGGCGCCGGGGATGGCGCCATCCATGGGGCCGGAGCCGCCGCTGGCCGCATCCCCGCTCCCGCCGGACGCCGTGCCGGGCGCTTCCGCCGGTCTTCCGCCCGGCATCACCGGCGCGTCCACCTTCAGGGCGTGCCCCGACGGCCGGCCGCCGGCCGGCTGCCTGGCGTCCGCGGCGTCTTCCCCGTTCGCCGGACCGGGGGATGTCCATCGGCCGGCCGCCGGCTTGCGGCCGTCGTTCGGCAGAAACGCGGAGAACAGTTCGCCGACATCCAGCTGCGGCGCCTCCACGCTGCCGAGGTTCCATTTCTCCAGAAGGGCGTCCAGGTAGGATTGCACCAACCAGAACGTCGTCAAAACGGACAAGGCGGCGGCCAGCACCGCGCCCGCCGCCCATTTGGCCAACCAACCGATCCATTTCATGATCTCGCGTCATCCTTTCCGGCCAGCTAGCGTCGAAACGCCGGAGGCGGGCCTTTCGCGCTGCGGCGGATGCGGCCGCATCCGCCGGACCCGGCAACCGCCGCCGGCGCCCGCCCGGGCGACAACGCCCGGCGCCGGGCAACCCCTGCCGCGAACGCCGGGCGTATTTCCTAGTATTGACGCGATTTCCCATGTTTCATTCAGCGACGGACAACGTCAGAAAACGGGCAGCACCTGGTTCGTCTGTTCCCGGGCGCGCCCCACGGAGAAAATGGCGATGGGAATGCCGGTCAGTTCGGCAATCCGCTCCACGAACCGCCGCGCGTTGGCCGGCAAGTCTTCCAGCTTCCGGACGCCCGACAGGTCTTCGGTCCAGCCCGGCAGTTCCTCGTAGACGGGCTCGCATTCGCCGAGCACCCGCAGGCTGGCCGGATATTCCCGGATCAGGTCGCCCTTGTACCGGTAAGCCGTGCAAATCTTGACGACGGGCAGCCCCGTCAGCACGTCGACGGAGTTGAGGGACAGGCCGGTGATGCCGCTGACGCGGCGGGCGTGGCGCACCACCACGCTGTCGAACCACCCGACCCGGCGCGGACGGCCGGTCGTCGTGCCGTATTCGTGGCCGACTTCCCGGATGCGGTCGCCGGTTTCATCCTTCAGCTCCGTCGGGAACGGACCGTCGCCGACCCGGCTCGTGTAGGCTTTGGCCACCCCGATCACCTTGCCGATTTTCGTCGGCCCGATGCCGGCCCCGATGCAGACGCCGCCCGCCGACGGATTGGAGCTGGTGACGTACGGGTACGTGCCGTGGTCAATGTCGAGCATGACGCCCTGCGCGCCTTCGAACAGCACCTTTTTCCCGGCGTCGATGGCGTCGTTGAGCAGCACCGACGTATCCGTCACGCAGGGGGCGATCGTTTCCGCATAGCGCAAATAGTCGTCGATGATGGCGTCGGCGTCGAGCCCGGGTTCCCCGTACACCTGTTCAAAGAGCCGGTTTTTCATGGCCACCATGTGCCGCACCTTGTCTTTGAACACGTCGGGATCCAATAGATCGGCCACCCGGATGCCGCTGCGCGCGGCTTTGTCCATGTAGCAGGGCCCGATGCCCTTGAGGGTCGTGCCGATTTTGGCGGCGCCCTTCAGCTCTTCCTCCAGCGCATCCTGCCGGATGTGGTAGGGCATGATGAGGTGGGCCCGGTTGCTGATCCGCAAGTTGGCGGCGGAAAAGCCGTTTTCCACGACATAGCGGATTTCCTCGATGAGCACCTTCGGATCGATCACCATGCCGTTGCCGAGCACACACATTTTGTCCCCGTAAAAAATGCCGGACGGAATCAGGTGCACCTTGTACTTCCGGTCTCCGAGCATGATGGTGTGCCCGGCGTTGTTGCCGCCCTGGTACCGGGCCACGACGTCGGCGGATTCGGCCAGAAAATCGGTGATTTTTCCCTTTCCTTCATCACCCCATTGGGTGCCGACCACGACGACGGCAGACATGGGCCATCCCTCCCCGCAGCTTTCAGGCATGAAAAAAAAGGCAATGCAAACAGTTTTCACATGATTGCCGGCACTTCCAGCTTAACAGCGGGAAACCGGAATGTCAAACGAAAAAACGAACGTTGTCCCGGAAAATTGGGACAACGTTCGGAAAAACCTTGGCGATCGATGAAATTTTGCAGGTTGCCATGCCATCAGTCCGCAAAAACCCGTCAAGCCCCGGCTGCCGCATCCAGGTGGCCGCGGTCGAGACTGACGAACTTGTTGAACTGCTTCAGAAAGACAAGTTCCACCGTGCCGACCGGACCGTTCCGCTGCTTGGCGATGATCACTTCGATGATGTTCTTCTTGTCGGAATCCTGATTGTAGTAATCATCGCGGTACAGGAACGCCACGATGTCGGCGTCCTGCTCGATGGAGCCGGACTCCCGCAGGTCGCTCATGAGGGGACGCTTGTCCTGCCGCTGCTCCACGCTGCGGGACAGCTGGGACAGGGCGATCACCGGCACCTCGAGCTCCCGCGCGATTTGCTTCAGCGAGCGGGAAATTTCCGACACTTCCTGCTGCCGGTTGTCCGCGAAGCGGCTCCGGCCGTGGATGAGCTGGAGGTAGTCGATGACGATGAGGCCGAGGCCCCGTTCCTGCTTGAGGCGGCGGCATTTGGCGCGGATGTCCGCCGTCGTGATCGCCGGGGAATCGTCGATGTAGATGGCCGCCTCCGACAGGGCGCCGATGGCCATCGTCAGCTTTTCCCAGTCGTCTCCTTCCAGGCGGCCCGTCCGCATCCGGTTGGCGTCCACGTTCGCCTCGGCGCAGATCATCCGCTGCACCAGCTGGGCCGCCGACATTTCGAGGCTGAAGATGGCCACCGTTTCCTTGGCCCGCACCCCGACATTTTGCGCCACGTTCAGGGCGAAGGCGGTTTTGCCGACCGACGGGCGGGCGGCGACGATGATGAGGTCGCTTTTCTGGAAACCGGAAGTCAGCCGGTCCAGATCGGGATAGCCGGACGGAATGCCGGTAATGCCGCCCTTGTTGTGGTACAGATACTCGACCCGCTCGAACACGTCCATCAGCACGTCGCGGATGGACACGAACCCTTCCCCGCGCCGGTTGGAAATTTCCAGGATGCGCCGCTCCGCCTCGCTGATCAGCTCCCGCACGTCTTCGGCGGCGGAATAGCCGCTCGCGGCGATCTGCGTGGCGGTGCGGATGAGCCGGCGGAGCATCGCCTTCTCCTCGATGATCCGGGCATAGTACGCCACGTTCGCCGCCGTCGGCACGCTGTTGGCGAGTTCCGTCAAATAGCCGATGCCGCCGACTTCCTCCAGAAGGCCCTGGTCCTTCAGCCGGGTGGAAAGCGTGACGAGATCGACGGGCTCCGACTCCTCGGACAGCTGCACCATCGCTTCAAAAATGCGCTGATGGGCCGCCCGGTAGAAATCGTCCGGCGTGACGTGCTCCATCGCCGCGGCGATTGCTTCGTTTTCCAGCAGGATGGCGCCGAGCACCGCCTGCTCGGCTTCCAGATTATGGGGCGGAATCCGATCCGTGAACAAACCGGTTTCCCTTTCGTCCATGCCGTTATTCCTCCACGACCTGCACCTTGAGCGTCGCTTTGACGTCCGGATGGAGCTTCACCGGCACCTCGGTCACGCCGAGGCTGCGGATCGGCTCGTCCAGCGCGATTTTCCGCTTGTCGATGTCGAGCTTCATGTTTTTCAGCTCGTCCGCGATGTGCTTCGCCGTGATGGAGCCGAACAGGCGGCCGCCTTCGCCGGCCTTGGCCTTGATGACGACGCTCGTTTCCTTCAGCCGTTCGGCCAGCGCCCGCGCTTCTTCCCGTTCCTTTTCCTTCTGCCGCTCCTCCGCCTTCTTCTGGTGCTCCAGCTGCTTCAGATTCGATTCATTGGCCGGCTTGGCCAGTCCCCGCGGGATCAGAAAGTTGTTGGCGTAGCCGTCGGACACCTGTTTGACTTCGCCCTTTTTCCCCTGGCCCTTCACGTCCTGCAGAAAAATCACTTTCATTCGATCAGCCCCTCTTCTTTTTCCATTTCGTGCAAAATGCCGATCAAACGCTCTTCCGCTTCCCCGATCGTGCCTTCCATCTGCGCCGCCGCGTTGGTCAGGTGCCCGCCGCCGCCGAGCCGCTCCATGACGAGCTGGACGTTGATGTCCCCGAGGGAACGGGCGCTGATGCCGATCAGGCCGTCCGGCCGTTCGGCAAGCACGAAGGACGCCGTGATGCCGTTCATCTCAAGCAGCGCATCGGCGGTCTGCGCCACGAGGAGCGGCGTCACTTTCTTCCCCGGCTCGGCGCTGGCCACCGCCACGCCGCCGAACAGGATTTTGGCGCGCCGGATGATGTCCGCCTTCTGGAGATACTCGTCCAGGTTTTCCTTGAGCATCTCCCGGATCAGGCCGGAATCGGCGCCGCTTCTGCGCAGGAACCCGGCGGCTTCGAACGTCCGCGACCCCGTCCGGACGGTGAAATGGTTCGTGTCCACCACGATGCCGGCCAGGAGCGCCGTCGCTTCCAGCACGTCCATGCGCAGCCGTTCGTCGAAATATTGCAACAGTTCCGTCACCAGCTCGCAGGTGGACGACGCGTACGGCTCCATGTAGACAAGGATCGCGTCGTTGATGAATTCTTCGCTGCGGCGGTGGTGGTCGATGACCACCACCCGTTCGCAGGCCTGGACGAGCCGCGGTTCGATGGTCATGGACGCCCGGTGGGTGTCAACGACGATGAGCAGCGTGCGGGGGCCGACCATGGCCAGCGCCTCCGCGGGCGGCACGAACCATTCCCGCAACGTTTCATGCTCGTCAATGAGCTCCATCAGCTGCTGGATGGACGGGTTGGAACCTTCGTGGACGATGAACCCCTCTTTCCCGGCGACGCGCACCGCCTTCATCATGCCGATGGCGGCGCCGATGGCATCCATGTCCGGCACGCGGTGCCCGAGGATGAGCACGTTGTCCGATTCCCGGATCAGGTCGCGCAGCGCGTGGGAGATGACCCGCGCCCGCACCCGGGTCCGCTTCTCCAGGGCGTCGGATTTGCCGCCGTAGAACGTCAGCCGGTCGCCGTCCTTGACGGCCGCCTGGTCGCCGCCCCGGCCGAGGGCGATGTCCAGGCTGGACTGGGCCATGGCGCCCAGCTCGACGAGGTCGCCGGAGCCGGCGGCCACGCCCATGCTGAGGGTGATCGGCACCTTGTGGTCGATCGTGTGCTCCCGGGCCTCGTCCAGAATGTCAAAGCGGCTCTGCTCGAGCAGCCGCAGCGTTTTCTTGTTTGTAAAAAACACGTATTTGTCGGACGCCGTCCGCCGCAGATAAAGGCCGTATCGCGCGGCCCATTCCGACAGTTCCGCGGTCACCTTGCCGAGCAGCACGGCGCGGGCCTGGTCGTCCATCCCCTGCGTCGCCTCGTCCAGGTTGTCCAGCTGGATGTTGCCGAGCACCGGCTGCTCGTCCTCATGGACCCGCTGCAGCGTTTTCAGCTCGGTTTCGTCCGTGATGTAGAGCATCCGTTCCTCCGGCTCGATCCGGACGAGATAGTGCCGGCCGCCGATGGCCACCTCCTGCCGGCCTTCCCGGTCCTTCGGAATCTTGATGCCGGGCAGGAGATTTGCAAGCGGCTCGCCCACCGCCGACTCCACCCCGAACATGCGGGCCACGAACGGGTTGTGCCACTCCACTTGCCTGTCTTCATTATACAGCAGAACGCCGACGGGCAGGCCGTTGATCGCGTCCTGGGTCGCCTTCTTCACCCGGAGCGCGAGGGTTTCCATGTATTCGGCCGTCCGCTTGCGGAACGCCCGCTCCTCGCGAATGACGAGCGCGAGGCTTCCGGCGGCCGGGAGGAGAAAGAACGCGCCGATCCGCCAGTCGATGACGGCCAGCACCGCAATCATCGCGAGCGCCGGCCCGTACGCCAGAGCCAGCTGGCGTTTGTGCCGGCGGTCTGCCAACTTGCTGAACATGAGGGCAACGCCTCCGACTATCGATTCGGCTTCATCCGTTCCCGGAGCGGAAACGCCAAATCCATCACGCCGAGCCAGGCGACGAGCTGCACCAGCGGCGCGATGAGCACGACCGCCACCGCCGCCGCCACGGGCAGCGCCCGGCTCCACCCCTTGGCATCCGCCAGGAAAAACAAAAAGCCGATGCCCTGGACGGCCATCGCATAGGTGATGAGCGGCAGGGCGTTGAGCAGGATGACCGCGGGCAGCGATCCCGCTTCGAAGGGCACGAACAGGTCGACGAGCAGCACGACCAGATAATACCAGATGAGCGACCGCGGCAGCCGCCAGTCTTTCATCGGCTTCATGCGGGGTACCGGCCGCCAGAAGCGGGTCAGCAGTTTGCGGGACAGCCAGTGGGACAGCATCGCCTGGTACATCGCAAACATCACGATGGCCATCGGCATCGCGTCAACCACCAGCGACACGGCCTGGTGAAGCTGCGCTTCCGAGCCGAACACCGCCGGCACCATCTGCCTGAAAACCGGGTTTTCCATGATCGACTGTTCCATCATGCCGACCAGGTCGATCCGCGCGGCAAACAGCGCCATGAACATGACAAGCAGCACGGCGATCCAGGCCAGGGCGCCGGTCACCACCGTCGGATAGGGCCCGTTCTGCCTGCGGTACTGCCAGGCCATCGCGGCGGACGCCGGCAGGCAGAACAGGGACAGAAGCGCGAACAGGAGGCCGAGTCCGCCCGGAAACAGCTGCAGAAGCAGAAGCAGGCCGGCGTACACCGGCACGAACACCTTGGCGGGAACAAGGACCATCCACAGAATCAGCGGAACCATCTGGAATTGCCAGCTCACCAATCCGAACGGCGTCAGGACGGAAAGGAGCATGAAGGCATGGATGCCGCAAAGGATGAGCGAATGTCGGATTGCGGCTGTCAACCGCGTTCACTCCAATCGGGATACGAAACGCTTTTCTGCCCATTATACCACAAAACCCGATGCAACGATTTGCCGAAAATGAGGCCGTCCGGCCCCTTTCCGCCCGTTCGGCCCGTTGTTCCGCCCCCGCCGCGGCTGCGCCCGGTTCACGACACGTCCTGCTTCCATTCGCCCGCGTTTTCCGCCCGGCAAACAAGAAGGCGGGAAATGCGCAGCCGGTCCACCTCCTCCACCACGAGCCGGTAGTCGCCGCACGGCACGCTCTGCCCGCGGCCGGGGGGGAGGACGTCGAGGTTGGCGTGCATCCACCCGCCGATCGTTTCCAGTTCGTCCGAATCGATTGCCGTTCCGAAAAAGGCGTTGAACTCCTCGATGTGCAGCAGGCCGTCCACGGAAAAGGTCCGGTCGTCCCTCTCCACGATGGCCGGCCGGAACGGGTCAAACTCGTCCCGCATCTCGCCGACGATCTCCTCCACGATGTCTTCCGCCGTCACGAGGCCCGCCGTGCCGCCGTACTCGTCCACGACGAGGGCGATGGGCGTGCCGTTTTCCTGCATCCGGCCAAGCAGCCGGCTGATCGGCGCCGTCTCCGGCACCCGCATGATCGGCCGCATGATGGCGCCAAGGTCCGGCTCCTCCTCCCCGGCAAAGAGCAGGTCCTTGATGTGGACGTAGCCGATGATGTGATCCTTGTCGGGCGCGCAGACCGGGTAGCGCGTATGCCGGCCGACAAGGGCGATGGCGCGGTTTTCGGCGAACGGCCGCTCCGCTTGCAGGCAGACCATTTCCGTGCGCGGAATCATGATTTCCCGGGCGGTCGTGGCGGCGAACGCCCGGATGTTGTCCATCATCATGCGCTCCGTCCGGCCGAGCCCGGCGGCTTCGTCCGATCCCGGACCCATCCGGCGGTCCGCCGTCCGCTCCGGCCCCTCCCGTCCGTCCGCTTCCGAAGAGGCCGTCCGGTTTGCCGCGGAGGACGATCCGATGCCGCCGCTGCGGCGCCGGACCCTGCCCCTCTCCCGCTTGCGCGGCCGGTCCGGATGCCCGCCCGGCCGGGACGGCCGGTCTTTCCCGCGCGCCGCCGTCCGTGCCGCCAGCGAAAGCGCCGCCGCGAAAGCGGCCGCCGCCCGTTCACCCGCCCTCCCTCGCAAGAGCCGGATGCCGAGCCAACCGGTCGCGCCGGCCAGCAGGGAAGCCGCCGCCGACAGCGGCGCGGGCGCAAGCGGCCCGTCCGCCGGCGCCGCCGTGCCGCTTCCGGCGGCCGGGATCGCATGCGCGATGGCCAGCGCCGCAAACCACCCCCAGGCGGCGGAAAACGAGAGCGCCAGAAAACCCGCCAGTCCGGCCGCAAAATCCCGGCAGGCCGCCGGTCCGGCCGCGGCGGACCGCCCGCCGCCGGACGATCGGCCGAAGTCCGAACGTTCGCCCGTTGCGCGCCATACGACCGCAGCGGCGCCGGCGAATGCCGAGGCCGCCGCCAGGGAGAAGCCTGCCGCCGCAAGTTCCAGCCAAGGCAAAGGATTTGCGTCCAATCGGTCCCTGCCGGCATCCGCGGAACGTCCCGTCCGCCGGACGCCGGCAAGATTCCACCTCCTTGCCTCCATGTTTATGAACGCCGGCTTGTCGGTTATGCGGCGTGCCGGCCGGCGTCGCATCCGCTGCATCGGCCGGCGGGGATTCGCTTTGCGCCCGGATGCAAAACAAAAAAAGACGGACCGTCTGAAACGGTCCGTCCGGTCCGGGTTGCCGGACGAAAGATCCGGTCAATCCGTCGTATACGGAAGCAGCGCCATTTGGCGGGCGCGCTTGATCGCCTTCGTCAGCATGCGCTGATATTTCGCCCGCGTGCCGGTGACGCGGCGGGGCAAAATTTTGCCGCGTTCGCTGATGAACTTCTTGAGCGTTTCGACGTCCTTGTAGTCGATGTACTCAATTTTGTTCACCGTGAAGTAGCACACTTTGCGGCGCTTGTTGCGGCCGCGGCGTTTCCGCTCCGGACGCTCCTGGCGCTCGGCGCGGGCTCCGCGCTCTTCGCCGGAACGGGGCGCGCGTTCTTCGCCGGCGCGGGACGCGCGTTCCTCGCCGTCGCGGGGCTTCTTCGCCGCTTCGGCGCCGGACGCCTTCTGCGGCTGTTGCTCCGCAACTTGTTGTTCCACTTGTTGCTCGCTCATCGCGTTCGTTCATTCCTTTCCTTCAGAATGGCAAATCATCGTCCGAAATGTCGATCGGTTTGCCGTCATCCACGAACGGATCGTTCAGCTGGCCGGCCTGGCTTCCGGACGATCCGCCGTAGCCGGCCGGGCGATCCGGGAAGTCGCCGGACGGTTCCCGGCCCTGGGAGCCCGCCGGTTCCAGAAACCGCACATTGTCGGCCACCACTTCGGTCACGTAGACGCGCCGGCCTTCGTTGTTTTCGTAATGGCGCACCTGGATGCGGCCTTCCACGGCCACGAGGCGGCCTTTGCGCAAATAGTTGGCGCACGTTTCCGCCAGCTGGCGCCACGTCACGATGGGAATGAAGTCGGCTTCGCGCTCGCCGCTGGCGTTCGTGAACGGACGGTCGCAGGCCAGCGTGAACTGGGTGACCGCCACGCCGGACGGCGTGTAGCGAAGCTCGGGATCCCTCGTCAGGCGGCCGATCAAAATGACGCGGTTCAGCATCGTGTTCTTCCTCCCGGATTTGCGGCATTCCCGATCATGCAGGGATATCCTTGACGATCAGGTGACGGATGACTTCATCCGTGATCCTGAGCACGCGATCCAGTTCCTTGACGACAGCCGGGGGCGCGGTGAATTGATACACCACATAGATGCCTTCCCGCTGCTTCTGGATCTCATACGCAAGGCGCCGTTTGCCAAGAATGTCCTTCTTGACGATTTCTCCGCCGTTCTGAATGATGCCCTCGACCCGTTCCAGGACTGCGTCAATCGCTTCCTGTTCGAGGTCGCTGCGCAGAATGAACATCACTTCGTACTTGCGCATGGTTCCGTTTCACCTCCTTGTGGACTGCGGCTTCCCGCGGATTTCAGGCCCGGATGGCGGGCCGGGAAGCAAGGAGCGCGCAAGCGTGGCTTGCGCATGCCTTTGCCGCGCACTTATTGTGCGCCTAAATACTATATCAAAATCTTCGCCGCAGAACAAGGGCGTGCATAAAAAGACGGCCGGCGGGATACCCTGCAGGGGGCGGCGGTTTCATCGATCCGGAGGTGATCACGGAGCAATGGGCGAATGGAGCGAGTTCGAACCCGGCCAGCGGGCGCCAAACAGCGGCAAATACCGCGAAGTCGGCGAAAATGACCGCATCATGGGCATCGAAGATCCGCGCATCATCGAACTGGAGAAGGGCGAGCGGTTTCCGCCCACGAAAAACAAAAACCGCAAATGGGTCCGCATGGAATAAATGGACCAAGCCCGGCAATGGATAGGCAGACCAAGATCAGCAAACGAAAAGGCAAATCCGGACGGCGTTTTCCGCGCCTTAGCCGAATTTGCCTTTTTCATTTTTCGATTGTTCTTTCCATTATATATTGCCCGCTTGTGAACGGCCCGCCGCAAGCGGTTGTCCGCCGTTACTCCTTGATCCCGCCGAGCGCCACGCCGGCAATGATGAAGCGGGACAGCAGGAAATAAACGATGAACAGCGGCAGCACGGTCAGGGACAGCCCGAGGTAGATCGATCCGAATTCCGTTCTGTAGATGTCGCCCCGGAGCAGGCTGACCATGATCGGCAGCGTGAACTTCTCCTTCTGCGTCAACAGAATGAGGGGCATGAACAGGTTGTTCCAGCTGCCGACAAAGATGAAGATCGACTGCACCGCAATGGCGGGCAGCATGATCGGCAGGACGATCCGGTTGAACGTCATGAATTCCCCGGATCCGTCAATGCGCGCCGCCTCCACCAATTCCAGCGACATCGCGCCCAGCAGAAACTGCCGCATGAAAAACACCACCGCCGGCGACGCGATGGCCGGCAGGATGAGCGGCAGGAAGCTGTTCGTCCAGCCGATCTTGTACATGAACTGGAAGAACCCGACGGCGCTCGCCTGGGCCGGAATGAGCATGATGGCGATGATCATCGTGAAGAACGGCTGCCGCCATCGCCAGTTGTAGGCCACCAGCCCGAAGGCCGTCAGGGAGGAGAAATAGACCGCCAAAATCGTCGTGCCGGCCGACACGATGAACGAGTTGGTGAAGCCTCGCACCGGGTCGAACGCCTTGTCGAGCAGCACGCGCAAATTCGACATCAAATATTCGGAAGGCAACAGGGACAGCCCCTGCTGGATCTCCGGCGTCGACCGGGTGGCGTTGACGAACATGATCCAGAACGGAATGATGCTGAGGAAGGCCAGAAAGATGCAAACCAAATAAACGAACACCCGGTACAGGTTGAACATGGCCGGCGACGTTTCCCGGATTCCCCCGTTCATTCAGCCGCACCCCCTTTGGCCGCCAGCTTCGCCGCCCGTCTCATTTGGCGTTCCGCCTTGCGGATTTTCGCTGCGTCGCGGTCGCGCAAAATGTAGAACAGGGCCGCCGACAGGATGGCCGCGATGACGAACAGAATCATGCTGGCCGCCGCGGCGCGATTGTACAGATAACTGCCGGTAAACGCTTGCGTATAGATGAACACCGCCGCCGTCCGCGTCGCGCCGTCCGGTCCGCCGTTCAGGAACAGCTGCGGAATGTCGAACATCTGCAGGCCCCCGATCATCGACGTCACGAGCACGTACAGGATGATCGTGCGCAGGTTGGGCAGCGTGATCCGGAAGAAGGTCTGGACCCCGTTGGCCCCGTCGATCTGCGCCTGTTCGAAGATTTGCGGGTTGATGCCCGCAATGCCGGCGATGAAAATGATCATCGTGTTGCCGTACCACATCCAGAACTGGATGAAGGCCACGATGCCCCGCGCCACCGTTTTGTTCTGCAGGAAATTGATCGGCTCGTCGGACCAGCCCACGAGCTGGAAGAAACTGTTGACCGGACCCATCGGGTAGGCGAACAGCGCGCTGAACAGCACGGCAATGGTCCCCGCCGTGATGATGTTGGGCATGTAAAGCAGCGTCTTGAATGCGCTCTGCCCGCGGATTTTGAGCCGCTGGTTCGAAAACCAGGCCGCCAGCACCAGCGCGATCGTCAGCTGCGGGATGAAGTTGGCGATCCAGATCACCGCGGTGTTCATCATGGACGTCCGGAACGTCGGGTTGTTGAACAGCAGGTCTTTGAAGTTTTGCAGCGGATCGTCCAGGATTTCAAGCGGAGGCGGAATGACGCCTTTCATGTTGGTAAAGCCGATCAGTGCGGTGTACAGCGTCGGGTACAGGGAAAACACCAAAAACGCCAAGATGAACGGAAGGCTGAACAGGTAGCCGTACTTGGCGTAGCTGACTCCCTTGCGGCGCATGGATCACACCCCTCCAGTACCGAAAAATGAAGGGGCAGGACACATGACCCGCCCCTTCGCGCCATGAGCAAAGAATCAATGGCTGTCGATGTCCAATTGGTCCTTGACCGCTTGCTTGAAGTCTGCCAGCGCCTGATCGCGGCTCTTGTTGCCCGCGGTGTACTCCCGCACCTGATCGCGCCACAGCCTGTTGATCGTTTCGTCATACGGCGTCAGGTTTTTGCCCGAAGCGTTGGCGTTGGCCGGCACGAACACGTCGAACATGTTTTGCCCGCCGAGGAACGCCAGCGTGCCGTCGGACCGTTCCATGACCACCGAAGAGGCGACGGAGTCTTTCGTGCCGGCATCGTTCATCAGGCCGTTGGCCCACAGATACTGGAGACCGTTGTCGGACGTGTCCAGGGTGACCCACTTGATGAAGTCGGCCACCGCCTGCTTCTTCGCTTCGTCGTTCAGCACGTTCTTGTTGGCCAGGAGCCACGTGCCGCCCCAGAAGAAGCCGGTCGGCGGTTCCGTGATCGCCCAGTCGCCGTACGTGTCGCCGGCGTTGTCGCCCATGACGTAGTTGATGAGCCAGGCCGGACCGAAGAAGGAGAACACCGGTTTCGGGCCCGTTCCGGCCATGTCGGCGAACCAGGCTTCCTGCCAGTCTTGCGTGTCGTTGTGGTAGTCGTTGTCTTTCAGACGCTTGGAGATGTCAAGGAATTGTTCGCGTTTCGGGTCGATGTACAGCTTGCCGTCCACGATCCAGCCCTGGTCGGAGCTGTTTTCGATGGCGTGCCAGACGTCGCCGTCGCCGGAGACGATGGCATAGCCCTTCTCCCGCAGTTTCGCGGCCGCCTGGAAGAATTTGTCCCAGCCCGGGCCGACTTCGTTCTTGATGGCATCCGGATCATCCGTGCCGAACACATCTTTCGCGATCGAGCGGCGATAGATCAGCGCGCCGCCGGTGGCCTGATAGCCGAGGGCCCGCAGCTGGCCGTCCTTGGAGCCGATTTCCACGGTGTATTCGGCGATGCCCGCTTCCTTCACCATGTCGTCGGTCAGGCCGAGATCGGCATAGTTGGCCGCATAGCCGGACGCTTCACCCTGCGTGTACTTCAGGACGAAGGCCGCTTCCGCCGTGAAGATGTCGGGAGCGTCCTTGCCGCCCGCCGCCAGCGCCTGGTCGAGAGCCGGCTGATAGGCGCCTTCCGTCGTGGCGATGATCGTCTCGTTGAATTCGACGTTCCTGTCGGGGAACAGTTCTTTGTACTTTTTCGCCATGTTGGGCACTTCATCGGTGAAGCTCCACAGGTTGATCGTCACCGTGCCGCCGGCGCTGCTGCCTCCGCCACCGCCGCCGGCGCTGCTGCCGCCGCCACCGCCGCCGGAGCCGCCGGTCGAGCCGGTTCCCGAGTTTCCGCCGCCGCCGCAGGCCGCCACGATGGACATGACCATCAGGATGGCCACGGCGACATAAAGAAATCGTTTCATGCCTTTGATCCTCCCCTTTGATTTTTTCAGGTTTCCGGTTTTTTGTAACCGTTACCATCAGTAAGTATAGTTCCCGGCGATCCGATCGGTAAGGGTGCCGCCATTGGGAAAAATTCCACTTTTATTGGATGTTGGAAAAACAATTGTCAGGTGAAAGTGAGTATTTGCATAGTGATGGCTTGCTGGTGGTTTTCATGCCCAATATTGAGGACATTTTGTCCTCAACGTCCCCCCGATAACCCCTCCGCATCGCCCCGCATCTCCCCCGGTTTTCCGCGCCGCCCCCGACCGGCCGTCAGGCCGCAAAATGACGCGCCCGTCTTCACCGGCATGCATGCCGAACTTCGGACTCCTTCCCGCATCGACATAAAAAGGCGGTTCCTTCCGGAACCGCCCCGCGTTTCTTATGGATGGCGGAAAGGGTGGGATTCGAACCCACGCGCGCCTTGCGACGCCTAGCTGATTTCGAGTCAGCCCCCTTGGACCTCTTGGGTACCTTTCCACGGCGACAAAAGCTATTCTACCACAAACGAACGCCGATTGGCAACGGTGAACTTTTCCAGCTTGCGGGCGATGCAGGAGCTCGCGCCGGAAGTGACGAGCGAATGTCCCCTCATGCATGACGCTCTTGCCGGCAGGAAACCGGGCCCGGCACCACCTTCCGTCGGGGGGCAAGGCGCTCGACGAACCCGCGCCCGCCCCTGACCAGCCGCATTCGGCCGTCAGGGAGCGCCGCACGGCCGGGGCGCGCCGCCGTCGGGCGTCTCCTCCCGGCCGGCGATGGCGGAATACAGCACCTTCTTCATTTTTTTCTCGAACTTGCTCCGCGGGATCAGGACGCTGTGCTTGCACTTCACGCATTTGATCCGGATGTCCATGCCCATGCGGATGATTTCCATTTCGTTGGCCCCGCAAGGATGCGGCTTTTTCATCTGGACGACGTCGCCCAGGTGGTACTTTTTCATTTCCACGGTTCGTTCCCCCTTCCGTCTCCGTCCGCCTTTTCGCCGATTCGGGCATGGCGGCCGTCGCGCACGCAATAGATGCCTTCAAATTCCACCCGTTCCTCCGCCAAAATGCGCCGGACCTTCTCCAGGTCGCCGGCGGGGAACGCAATGCTCATCGCGCAGCCCGCCGTAATGTCCTTCGGCGTCGGTTGGATGTCGATGTCCACGCCCGCGTATTCGAGAAGCAGCTCCGCGCGCAGCGCCTGCTGGGTGGAATGGAACGACAGCAGCAGGCTTTCCTCCATCCTCGTCCGCCCCCCGTCCTTCTCCTCCCGCTGCCAGGTATATCCGGCGGCAGCCATCCATATACTAGTAACGCTTGGGACAACCCGCTCCGGATCCGCATGCGGCGCCCCGTTCGCCGCGAAACCCGTTCCGGACTTTTCCGTGCTTTTATCGATCGCCCATGGGAGGAGCTTGCATGAACCGGCCTTCGGGACCCCTGAAAGTCAACGCCCGCGATCCCGGCGCATCCATCGTGCTGGCCGCCGGCCTGAACCGTTACCTGTCTTCCGCCGGCCCGTCACGGCCCGTCGTCACGGTCTGCATCGGCACGGACCGCTCCACGGGCGATTCGCTGGGCCCGCTGGTCGGCATGCTGCTGGAACGCCGCAAGCCTCCCGGCGCCCCGGTCTACGGCACCCTGGACCAGCCGGTTCATGCGGTCAACCTGCGGGACACGCTGGATGATATCGAGCGCACGTTCCGCGACCCATTCATCATCGCCGTGGACGCCTGCCTGGGCCAGCTGGCGAGCGTCGGAAGCGTCCAGCTGTGCGAAGGCCCGGTCAAGCCGGGGGCGGGCGTCAACAAACAGCTTCCGCCCGTCGGCCATATCCACCTGACCGGGGTCGTCAACGTCGGCGGATTCATGGAATACCTCGTCCTGCAGAACACCCGCCTCAGCGTCGTCATGGGCATGGCCGAAGTGATCGCCGACGCCCTGTGCCGCGCCTTGGCCCAGCGGCAGCGGCTTGCCGTCCGGCCGCCCGAACCCGGAGCGGAACGGAAGGCGGTGCTCAAGCCGTAAGGCCGATAGCGGACCGGCCCGCGCGGACGGCGCGTTGCGGCATTCCGTCACTTGCCGGTTCCGTTCATCGCCCGGTTGATCGCTTCCAATTCCTCCGGCGTCAGCTTGTAGTCGGATTGGCCGCCGGCAACCGGCTTTCCGTAAACGAACGTTTCATCCCGCCCGTGAATGGCCGTGATGACCGCTCCGTTTTTCGCGTCGTCCACGATGGCGAGCGAGAAGCTGAGGTCGCTGCCGGTCCCGCCGGTGCCGAACGCGTTGTAGCGATGCAGGGCGACATGCCCTTTCATGCCGGCCATCCGTTCTTCCAGCCGCGCCAGCCGTTCGGCGTGGCGTTCCAGTTCGCCATTGATGCGGGCGAGGTTGTTCTGGATGGCGGTGAGCACCCGCTCCAGCGTTTCCCCGTCGGCGCCGGCCGTCATGTTGTCCAGCGACCGCCGAAGCTTGCGGAGACCGGCCCACAATCCGGCGGTCATGACCAGAAGAATCGCGACGATGGCCCACAGGACCGCCATCGCGATCCAGTCCTCACTGAAAGCGAAATCCATGAAAACCATTCCTCCTCGAGGCATTGGAGCGTTTGAAAGACGGCGCCGTCACGCGCGCACGGCACCGCGCACGATGTCGCGTACCGCTTCCACCAGCGCCTGCACGTCGTCCTCCGTGTTCATGCAGCTGACGCTGGCGCGCACGGCGCCGATGCCGATTGTCCCCGCCGTTTCATGGCCGAGGGGCGTGCAATGGTATCCCGCGCGGACGGCGATGCCGTAGTGGCGGTCCAGAAGATGGGCCATCTCGGCGCTTTCGACGGTCTCCGCCGTGAAACTGACAAGGCCGGCCCGTTCCGCGCCCGGCTTCGGACCGAGCACCCGGATGCCGGGAATGGCCGTGAGGCCGTCCATCATCAGGCCGGTCAGCCGGTCCTCGTGCTGCCGGATCGCTTCCGGCGTCCGTTCCAGCACGAACCGGACCCCTTCGCCGAGGCCGGCGATGCCCGGCACGTTCGGCGTTCCGCCTTCGTACCGGTCCGGCCGCACGTCCGGCATGCGGCTTATTTCGGACTGGCTTCCGGTGCCGCCGTGGACGAGCGGTTCCAGTTCGATGTCCGGATGCACGTACAGTCCGCCCGTTCCCTGCGGACCGAACAATCCCTTGTGGCCGGGAAACGCCAGCATGTCGATGCCGAGGGCTTCCACGTCAATGGGCCGGCTTCCGGCGGTCTGCGCCGCATCGACGAGAATGCGGGCCCCGTGCCGGCGGGCGATGGCCGCCATGTCGCCGACGGGCAGCACGCTGCCGAGCAGATTGGAGGCGTGGGTGCAGACGACGAGCGCCGTGTTCGGCCGGAAGGCCGCCTCGAACGCTTTCAGGTCCAGACGGCCTTCCCGGTCGGCCTGGACATAGGTCGTCTTGATGCCGTATTTGCGTTCCATCTCCGCCAGCGGCCGGCGCACCGAATTGTGTTCGAGGCTCGTGCTGACCACGTGGTCGCCGGGCTTCAGATACCCTTTGATCGCCAGATTCAGCGCGGCCGTGGCATTGGCGGCGAAGGCGATGTCCGCCGGATTGCGGATGCCGAACAATCGGGCCAGAAGCATCCGGGTTTCCACGAGGACGCGTCCGGCGGCCAGCGCCATGCGGTGGTTGCCCCGGCCCGGCCCCGCGGCGCACTCCGCGATCATGCGCGCCGCCGCCTCCGCCACGCCCGGCGGTTTGGGCCAGGTGGACGCCGCATTGTCCAGGTAGATGATGCGCAACGCCGTATCACCGTCCGTCTGCCAGGTTCCCGGCAACAACAAAGCATACGACCGCGGGAACGCGTCGCCCGCCTGCGTATGCTTGTTGAGGCGGTTCAGCCGATTTTCACCCGGAGCAGCTCAAGCAGCCGTTCAAGATCTTCCCTGGAGTAGTAGAGCATTTCGATTTTGCCCTTGTTCTTCCCGTGCCTGATGCTCACCTTGGTGCGGAACCGGTCGCAGAGCTCCTCTTCCAGCCGGCGGATGTACGGATCGGTCTTGGCCGGTTTCGGCTTGCCGGTTTTCCGGGCCGGCTGGCCCATTTTCTGGATGTATTCCTCCAGTTCCCGCACGCTCCAGCCGTTCCGGATCGTCCGCTCCGCCACATCCTTCATCGCCTGTTTGTCCTTCAGCCCGACGATGGCGCGGGCATGCCCCATGGACAATGTTCCACGTGAAACATGCTCCTTGACCTCGTCCGGCAGATTCAAAAGTCGCAGGAAGTTGGCAATGTGGGACCGGGATTTGCCGACCCTGGCGGACAGTTCCTCCTGGGTCAGCGAGAACGTGTCGATGAGATTCTGGTAGGCCATCGCGATTTCCATCGCATTCAGGTCTTCCCGCTGCAAGTTTTCGATCAGGGCGATTTCCATCACCTGCTGGTCCGTGAAGCTGCGGACGACCGCCGGAACGGTGGCCAGGTTGTTCCGCTGCGCCGCCCGCCAGCGGCGCTCGCCGGCGATGATCTCGTAGCCCTTCAGCACTTCCCGGACGATGATCGGGGTGATGACGCCGTGCTCCCGGATCGAAGCGGCCAGTTCGGCGATGCTCTCCTCGTCGAACGTCTTGCGCGGCTGATACGGATTCGGCCGCAGTTTGCTCAGCGGGATCTCCACGACCTTGTCGTCGTCGCGGATGTCCAGCGACGGAATGAGCGCGTCCAGCCCTCTGCCAAGCCCTTTCTTACTGGCCACCCGTGACCACCTCTTTCGCCAGCTCCATGTACACTTCCGCCCCCTTGGAGCGCGGATCGTAGGTGACGATCGACTGCCCGTGGCTGGGCGCCTCGCTCAGCCTGACGTTGCGGGGAATGATCGTCCGGTACACTTTGTTCTGGAAATATTTCTTTACTTCCTCGATGACCTGCATCCCGAGATTCGTCCGCGCGTCGAACATGGTCAGCAGCACGCCTTCGATTCGCAGATTCGTGTTCAGATGCTTCTGCACGAGCCGGATCGAATTCAAAAGCTGGCTCAGCCCCTCCAGGGCGTAATATTCGCACTGGATCGGAATGATGACGGAATCGGCCGCCGTCAGGGAGTTGACGGTCAGGATGCCGAGGGAAGGCGGACAATCGATCAAAATGTAGTCGAAATCGTCCCGGATCGGCTGCAGGGATCGCTTCAGGCGCACCTCCCGGGAAATGACCGGCACCAGTTCCACTTCCGCCCCTGCCAGCTGGATCGTCGCCGGAACGATGCTCAGGTTTTCCACGTTGGTGGGCATGATGGCTTCCTTGGCGTTCACGTCGCGGATGAGCACGTCATAAATGCAATGGTTGACGTCCGCCTTGTTGATGCCGATGCCGCTGGTCGTGTTGCCCTGCGGATCGATGTCGACGAGCAGCACGCGCTTCCCGAGCCGCGCCAGCGAAGCGCCGAGATTGACGGTGGTGGTCGTTTTGCCGACGCCGCCTTTCTGGTTCGTGATCGCAATGACTTTTGCCAAACTGTTCACCTCTGGTCGCTAGACCGGCCTGAACCGATGATTTGGAATCACTGTTTCGGAATCCGGATGACGAACTCGTAGCAATCGTCGAGCAGCCGCTCGTCGGTTTCGATCCTGACGCCGGAGCTGGCCACCATGTCGACGGACTGGCGGATCGTGTTGACGGCAAGGCGGATGTCCCGCGGGAAGGAAATGCGCCTTTTCTTCCCCTCTGCGGGCGCCGGCTTGTTCAGCATCGAAGCGATCCGCGCTTCGGTCTGCTTGACGGTCAGATCCTTGGCGATGATCTCCCCGAGCACCTTCAGCTGGTCGTCCGGGTTGTTCAGCGCCAGGAGCGCCCGGGCATGCCGTTCCGTGATTTTCCGTTCCAGCATCGCCTGCTTGACCGGTTCGCTGAGCTGGAGCAGCCGGATTTTGTTGGCGATGGTGGACTGGCTTTTGCCAAGCCGCTGGGCCAGGCTTTCCTGGGTCAGGTCATGCAGTTCCATCAGCCGCTGGTAGGCGGCCGCCTCTTCGATGGCCGTCAGTCCCTCCCGCTGCAGATTTTCGATCAGGGCGACGGACGCCGCCTGCGCGTCGTTCAGCTCCCGGACGATGACCGGAATGGTGGGCAGGTTCAATTTTTTGACGGCCCGATAGCGCCGCTCGCCCGCCACGATCTCGTACTTGTTGTTTCTCACGCGCACGACGATCGGCTGGATGACGCCGTGGGTGCGGATGGACTGGCACAGTTCGTCGAGCCGGTCGTCGTCGAACAGCGTGCGGGGCTGGTACGGGCCCGGCACGATGTCTTCGGTGCGGACCATCTTGATTTCTTCGCCGGGATGGCGGTCGCCAAATCCGAACAGCTTCGTCAGGGACTCCTTCATGGTTCACTCCACCCGTCAATAGTAGCCGATAACATGGTTGTGTCGTCTGTTCCGATAACCGCCTAAAATACATTCAACGCCCCGCCGGCCATTTCCTGCATAAAAAAAGGTGCAATCGGCGCGAATGTTTCACGTGGAACATGTCGACGCGCCGTGCCCGAAAACGCGAAAAAACCGGGACACGCCCGGCCGGGCGGCGCATGTCCGCCGACCGGCGTTCCGATCCAACTTCGACATGGGCGCCAGCCAATTTGGTCGTGCCGCCGGACTAATGGCGGCAAAACCGCCCGAAATGCCCGAAGACACACCCGGAAGACATTCGGAGCCTAAACAAGCGGCTGCCTGGCCGGTATGCCCGCCTTGCGGGGATAGGCGGCGGGCGTCGGCCGCTTCTTCCGGATTTCGATGAGCAGGCGCTCCGCCCGCTCGACGGGCAGCACGAGCCGGTGCACCTTCACCAGCTCGCCCCCGAGTTCCCGCAAACTGCGCGCGGATTCCCGGACTTCCTCTTCCGCATCCGGCCCCTTCATGGCGACGAAGCGGCCGCCCGGCGCGGCGAAAGGCAGGCACAGTTCGGCGAGGACCGGCAGGCGGGCGACCGCCCGCGCCGTCACCAGGTCGAAGGCGTCCCGCAGGCCGGGATCCCGCGCCGCATCCTCGGCCCGCGCATGGCAACACGTGACGCCGGACAGTCCGAGCCGGCCGACCACATGCTCCAGAAACCGGACGCGCTTCGCCAGCGAATCGACGAGCACCAGCTTCAGGTGCGGAAACACGATTTTCAGCGGAATGCCGGGGAACCCGGCGCCGGTGCCGATGTCCGCCACGCATCCGACTTCCGCCATCGGCACGAAGAAAGAAAGGGAGACGGAGTCGTAAAAATGCTTCACGTAAACCTGCTCCCTCTCCTTGATGGCGGTCAGATTCATTTTTTCGTTCCATTCCGCCAGTTCGCGGCCATACGTTTCGAATTGGGCCAGCTGGGCGTCGCTCAGCGCGATGCCGTGCGGCTTCAGCCAATCGGCGAACATGGCGGCGACCCGGTCGCTCACCGAAGCCCCTCCCTACGCCTCCCGGGCCTGCCGTCCGGAAAGCTGTTCAAGATGGATGAGCAGGATGGAAATGTCCGAAGGATTGACGCCGCTGATCCGCGCCGCCTGGCCGATGTTGAGCGGCCGCACCTGCGACAGCTTGATCCGGGCTTCCATCGCCAGCCCGTGGATGCTCATGTAATCCAGATCGGGCGGAAGCGCCTTCTGCTCCATCTTCTTCATGCGCTCCACCTGCTGCATCTGCTTCTCGATGTAGCCCGCGTACTTGATCTGGATTTCCACCTGTTCCTTCATTTCGTCCGTCAGTTCGACCGGCGAAGGGGAAAGCCGCTCGATGTGGGCGTAGCCGATCTCCGGCCGGCGCAGCAGGGCCGCGGCCGAAACGGCGTTGTCCGGCATCGAGGTGCCCGTCTCTTCGAAAATGGCCTTCATCCGCTCGTCGGGATGCAGCTTCGTTTCGTTCAGGCGGGCGATTTCCCGTTCCACCTTTTCTTTCTTGTCCAGAAATTTGCGATAGCGCTCTTCGGAAACGAGGCCGATTTCGTAGCCGATGGGCATCAGCCGCCAGTCCGCGTTGTCGTGGCGGAGCAGCAGGCGGTATTCCGCCCGCGACGTGAGCAGCCGGTACGGTTCGTTCGTGCCCTTCGTGACCAGGTCGTCGATCAGCACGCCGATGTACGCCTGGGAACGGTCCAGAATGACCGGATCCTTGCCCTGCACCTTGCGGGCCGCGTTGATGCCGGCCATGATGCCCTGGGCGGCGGCTTCCTCGTAACCGCTCGTGCCGTTCAGCTGCCCGGCGGTGAACAGGCCGGGGATGGCCTTCACTTCCAGCGTCGGCCACAGCTGGGTCGGTTCGATCACGTCGTACTCGATGGCGTAGCCGGTGCGCATCATCTCCGCCCGCTCGAGGCCCGGCACCGACCGCAGCATGGCGAGCTGGACTTCCTCCGGCAGGCTCGTGGACAGCCCCTGGACGTAATATTCCGCCGTTTCCTTTCCTTCCGGCTCGAGGAAAACCTGGTGCCGCGGCTTGTCGGCGAACCGGACGATCTTGTCTTCGATGGACGGGCAGTAGCGGGTGCCCGTCCCCTCGATGACGCCGGTGAACATCGGCGCCCGGTGCAGGTTTTCCTGGATGATCCGGTGGGTGTCCTCCGACGTGTAGGTCAGCCAGCAGGGGAGCTGCTCCCGGCCGTCGTCCACCGTTTCGTGGGAGAAAAACTTCGGCTTTTCGTCTCCCGGCTGGATGATCATTTTGTCAAAGTCGATGGAATCCCGGTGCACCCGCATCGGGGTGCCGGTCTTGAAGCGCAGCAGCTTCAGGCCGAGCTCCTTCAGGTTGGCGGAGAGCGCCACCGCCGGCTGCTGATTGTTCGGCCCGCTTTCATACATCAATTCGCCGATGATGATTTTGCCGCGCAGGTACGTGCCCGTCGTCAGCACGACGGCTTTCGCCCGGTATTCCGCGCCCGTTTTCGTGACGACGCCGCGGCAGACGCCTTTTTCCACGATGAGGCGCTCCACCATGCCCTGGCGCAGCGTCAGGCGCGGCGTCTTCTCCAGCGTTTCCTTCATGGCGCGGGAATACCACTGCTTGTCGGCCTGGGCGCGCAGCGCCTGCACCGCGGGCCCTTTGCCCGTGTTCAGCATCCGCATCTGGATGTACGTCTTGTCGATGTTGCGGCCCATTTCGCCGCCCAGCGCGTCGATCTCCCGCACGACGTGGCCTTTCGCCGGCCCGCCGATGGACGGATTGCAGGGCATGAACGCCACCATGTCCAAATTGATCGTGACAAGCAGCGTTTCGCAGCCGAGCCGGGCCGCGGCCAGCGCCGCTTCGCAGCCGGCATGGCCCGCCCCCACCACGATGACGTCGTACGTTCCCGCCAGGTAGCCCATCATGTTCTCCTCCTTTCGTGCATGCGGACTTGAGGACCGTTTCTTCTTCTTCTCGCATTCCGGATCTTGAAGATTCCCGTTCGGTCACTTGCCGAGGCAGAACTGGGAGAAAATCTGGTCGATCAGCGATTCCCCCACCGCCTCGCCGATGATTTCGCCGAGCGCCTCCCAGCCCCGTTGCAGATCGATCTGGATCAGGTCGATCGGCATGCCGTTCTCCGCGGCGCGGATCGCGTCTTGCAGCGACGAACGGCTTTGCTTCAGCAGATGAATGTGTCGAACATTGCTGACGTATGTCAAATCGCGCGATGCCATTTCGCCTTCGAAAAAGAGCCCGCGGACCGCCCGTTCCAGCGCCTCCAGTCCTTCCTGACGCGCGGCCGCCGCCTCGACGATCCGCTCCGCGGGAAACCGCGCCCGGATGTCGTCCATGTCCGCCCGCCGGGGCAAGTCCGACTTGTTCACGATGACGATCGCGTTCCGGCCGGCGAGCCGTTCCATCAGCTTCCGCTCCCCGTCATCCAGCGGGCGGCTGCCGTCCAGAACCAGAAGGACCAGCTCCGCTTCTTCCAGCGCCGCCAGCGATCGTTCAACCCCGATTTTTTCCACCGCGTCGTCCGTCTCCCGGATGCCCGCCGTATCGAGGAGGCGCAGCGGAATGCCGCCCAAGTTCACGTACTCTTCGATGACGTCCCGGGTCGTGCCGGGGATGTCGGTGACGATCGCCCGGTTCTCCCGCGCCAGCGCGTTGAGCAGCGACGATTTCCCCACGTTCGGGCGGCCGATGATCGCCGTCGTCACGCCTTCCCTCAGTATTTTGCCTTGCGTGGCCGTATTTAGCAAGCGGTCAATTTCTTCTATCGCCGCCGCGCACGTCTCCCGGATCGTCCGGTTCGTCACGTCCTCCACGTCATGTTCCGGGTAATCGATGTTGACCTCGATGTGGGCCATCAGCTCCACAAGCCGGCCGCGCAGACCGCGGATTTTCGCCGACAGGGCGCCCGACGCCTGCTTCATGGCAAGGGCGTGGGCCTCATCCGTCTTGGCGCGGATCAGGTCGATCACCGCTTCCGCCTGGGACAGGTCAATGCGTCCGTTCAGGAACGCGCGCTTCGTGAACTCGCCCGGTTCCGCCAGGCGCGCGCCGCCGTGCACGAGAACGAGTTCCAGCACCTTGCGCACGGCGACGAGCCCGCCGTGGCAGCTGATCTCCACCACATCCTCCCGGGTGAAGGAACGGGGCGCCCGCATCACCGTGGCCAGCACCTCGTCCGCGTTCTCGCCCGTTTCCGGGTCATGGACGAAACCGTAATGAACCGTATGGGACGGCACGTCGGCCAGTTTCCGCCGTCCCCTGAACACGCGGTCCGCCGCCGCCACCGCCCGCGGTCCGCTGATGCGGATGACGGCGATGCCGCCTTCGCCGGGCGGCGTCGAGATGGCGGCGATCGTATCGGTTTCCGTCGGCATTTAGCTTCCCTCCCCGTCGCCGAAAAAAACAAAACAATGACTTGCCGGGTCTCCCCAAAGTCATTGTCCGCACGGTGCCATCCGTATTGCCGTTGTCTCTTTGACGTCCGGTCCGCAAGCGCCCGAATCCGCGCCCGCGCTCACTTCGGAGCGATCACGACGCGGCGGTTCGGCTCGTCGCCTTTGCTGAACGTTTTGACCTTCGGGTGGTTGCTCAGATGGGTGTGGATGATCCGCCGTTCCTGGGGCGTCATCGGCTCCAGCAAAATTTCGCGGCGGCTCTTGGCCACCCGCGCGGCCAGCCGGTCCGCCAGGCGCTCCAGCGTCTCCTTCCGGCGCTCGCGGAAGTTTTCCGCGTCCAGCAGCACCCGGACATGCTCCTTCGAGTGGCGGTTCGCCACCACGTTCAGCAAGTACTGCAGCGCATCCAGCGTCTGGCCCCGCCGGCCGATCACCATGCCCATGTCGCCGCCGGTCAGCCGGAACACGACGTTGCCGTCTTCGTCCTCCGACTGGAGGATGTCCGCCTTCAGATTCATCGCCACCAGCACGCCTTCCAGCAGCTTGCGCGCCTCTTCCACCGGATCCGGAATGAGGACGAGCCGCACTTTCGCATCCCGGGACCCGATCAGGCCGAACAGCCCCTTGGCCGGCTGCTCCAGCACCTCGACCGTCACCCGCTGCCGGCCGACGCCGAGCTGCCGGAGCCCCGCCTCGACCGCTTCTTCCACCGTTTTGCCGTAGACCGTGATTTCCTTCATTTAGCAGAGCTCCCTTCCTCTTTCGAACCTCTGCCATATATAAAGTAGGTTTGCACGATCGAGAAAATGTTGCCGTACAGCCAATAGAGGGGCAGGGCGGCGGGCAGCCCCATGGAAATGGTGAAGATCATCACCGGGAAAATCAGCATGATCATGCGCATCTGCGGATTGGGCGGCGTGTACAGGCTCATCACTTTCTGCTGCAGCCAGGTAGTCAGCGCCGCGAGAATCGGCAGGATGTAGTACGGATCCTTGTCGCCGAGGCCCATCCACAGGAAGGAATGGGTGCGCACGTCCGGATTGTACATGATGGCGTAATACAGGGCGATCAGGATCGGCATCTGCACCAGAAGCGGGAAGCAGCCGCTCAGCGGGTTGATGTTGTGCTTCTGGAACAGCTTCATCGTCTCTTCCTGCAGCTTCTGCTGGTCGTTCTTGTATTTCTTCTGCAGCGCCTGCAGCTCGGGCTGGATTTTCTGCATCGCCTTGGAGCTCTGGTACTGCTTCAGGTTGAGCGGCAGCACCAGAAGCCGGACGATGATGGTCACCACGAGAATCGACAGGCCGTATTCGCCGAACAGCAGATCGGCGAACGTGTCGAGGGCCCAGGACATCGGGAATACAAAATAACGCTGGAAAAAGCCGCCTTCCAGCAAATCTTCCGTCTCGATTGCATCAATCGTTCTCGGCGTGCAGCCGGCCAGGAGCAGCACGACGGCAACCAGGACCGCGATGGCCGCCCGCCTGCGGAGAAGGTTCTGCTTCTGCGACAAAAACGCCATCCTCCCACCGTATCCAAAACGATATGTCATGCGCCGTCCGGCGCGGACATTCCAACTTCCACTATACCACAGATTGGCGGGCATGAAAACCGAGGTTTACGAGCCTCCGTTCGGCAGCCAGAGGGAAGCCCGCCGCAGGACGTGCTGCAATCCTTTTTCCAATTCCCTGTAGGAAAGCCCGACGGCTCCCTTGCGCACGATGATGACGAGATCGTGCCCCGGCGCGATCCGCTCCGCGTTCAGGCGCACGATTTCCTTCACCTGCCGGCGCAATCGGTTGCGGAAAACGGCGGTGCCCAGCTTCCGGCTGACCGTCACGCCGGCGCGCATTTTTTCCGTGCGCGGGTTTTTCATCACATAGACGACAAACTGCCGGTTGGCGAACGACTGGCCCAGCCGGTACACTCTTCCGAAATCTTTCCGCTTTGCCAGGCGATACTGTTTCTGCACGGTCCGATGCCCCATCTTCGCGAAATTGCCTTCGGGCGGCCGCCTGCCGGCCCGCCCCGCCGCCGCGCCGGATGTGCCCCGTTACCATCATGCACCGTTTGCGGAGGCGCTAAACAAAACGGAAAAAGACCACGGCAGCCGTGGTCCCTTCATTCGGCGCGTCAGGCGCTGATCACTTTCCGCCCCTTCTTGCGGCGTGCGGCCAGAACCTTGCGGCCGTTCTTCGTGCTCATCCGTTTGCGGAAACCGTGCACCTTCTTGCGTTTGCGGTTGTTCGGCTGAAACGTCCTCTTCATTGGATCCGACACCTCCCAACAAACAAAAAAAGCCTTTATCCTCAAAACCGCCTTGGATTTCCGTCATCATATTAAAGCACGGCAGACGGAAAATGTCAACCTTCGCCGCCCGATCGGCCGTCCCGGCCCCGTCTGCCGGCGCCTGCCGCTTGCGGACCGTCCGGCCGTCCACATCCGGCCGTGAACATCGCGGCCGGTTTCTCCACCGCCATGCTCCCCCGCTTCCACCGGATGTCCACAATATCTAGTGGTGTTCATAACTTTCGCGCACAAGGTCTTGAATTTGTGGATAACAACGGGAATTTCATTGAAAACCGCGGGTTGATTTGTTATCATAAATGTACTTTTGTTGTGGGTATTTCCACGGGCAACCTTCCTGTCCACAGGGTGTGGATAATTATGTTAACAATATCCCCTTTTCCGTTTATGTTTTCTCCTGAAAACTGTTCATTCTGTGGATAACATTTGACGGAACGCCCGTTCTTTCCTCCTTTCCCTGTCGCCATTTTCCGCACGGCGACCGACTCCGTTCAACCCGTGAACCACCTTTCTTCCGAGGAGTGACCGTTTGTGGACAGCCATCACGACCACCTCTGGCAACAGGTCCTTTCCGCCGTCCAGAAAAAAATCAGCAAACCGAGTTTCGACACGTGGCTGAAGGGCACGAAAGCCGTTTCGTTTACGGATGAAGCCGTGGTGGTGCGTGCACCCAATATTTTTACCAGAAACTGGCTTGAAAAACGCTACACGAAACTCATCAACGAAACGATCTATGAAAAGTTCAACAAGCGGGTCAACGTGGAGTTCGTGCTGGAGGAATCGGCGCCGGCTTCCGACAGGCCGGCGGGCTTCACGCCGCCTCCGCCCGCCGTGCGGGAGCAGCCGGAAGAGCGGAGCGACGTCCGCCTCAACCCGAAATATACCTTTGATACGTTCGTCATCGGCGCCGGCAACCGGTTTGCCCACGCCGCGTCGCTGGCCGTCGCCGAGGCGCCGGCGAAGGCGTACAACCCGCTGTTCATCTACGGGGGCGTCGGGCTCGGCAAAACCCACCTGATGCATGCGATCGGCCACTACATTCTGGAACACAATCCCGGCATGCGGGTGCTGTACATCACGTCGGAGAAATTCACCAACGATTTCATCAACGCCATCCGCGACAACCGGGGCGAAAGCTTCCGCAACAAATACCGCAACATCGACGTGCTGCTCATCGACGACATCCAGTTCATCGCCGGCAAGGAGCAGACCCAGGAGGAATTTTTCCATACGTTCAACGCGCTGCATGAAGCCCGCAAGCAGATCGTCATTTCCAGCGACCGCCCGCCGAAGGAAATTCCGACGCTGGAGGAACGGCTCCGTTCCCGGTTCGAATGGGGGCTGATCACCGACATCCAGCCGCCGGACCTGGAAACGCGGATCGCCATCCTGCGCAAGAAGGCGAAGGCGGAAAATCTGGACATTCCGAACGAGGCGATGATGTACATCGCCAACCAGATCGACACGAACATCCGCGAGCTGGAAGGCGCCCTGATCCGGGTGGTCGCCTATTCATCCCTGGTCAATCAGGACATCACGGTGCACCTGGCGGCGGAAGCGCTGAAAGACATCATCCCGGCCAACCGGCCGCGGGTCATCACCGTCCAGGACATCCAGATGAAAGTCGGCGAATACTATCATTTGAAACTGGAAGATTTCAAGGCGAGGAAGCGGACGAAAGCCGTCGCGTTTCCGCGCCAGGTGGCCATGTACCTCGCCCGCGAGCTGACGGAGCTGTCCCTGCCGAAGATCGGAGACGAGTTCGGCGGCCGCGACCATACCACCGTGCTGCACGCCTGCGAGAAAGTGGCCAGCGAAATGGAGCGCAATCCGGAACTGGTGAGAATCATCAACGAGCTGAAAAACGCCATCAAAAACCAGGGGTGAACAACGCGGAACAAGCGCCGCACCCGTGCACAACGTTATGCACAAACCAGGCGGCTTCTTTTTCCGCGCTTTGCCCGGTTGTCCACAAATCCCGACGACATACTACCGATACTATATATATGCCCATAAGAAAAAGAATATGACCGACTGGGAGTGAAAACCTTGAAGCTGTCCATTCGCAAAGATGCGCTCGGCGAGGCGATCGGCCACGTGATTCGCGCCGTCTCGCCCCGTCCGGTCATTCCGATTCTCGGCGGCATCCGGCTTGACGCCGACGCCCGCGGCCTCACGCTGACGGCCAGCGACACGGACATGACGATCCAAAGCTTCATCCCCGCCGAGAAGGACGGCGAACCGGTCGTGCGGCTGGAAGGCGACGGCAGCCTGGTGCTCGGGGCGAAATTTTTCTCCGAAATCGTCAGGAAACTGCCCACGGACACGGTGGAACTGGAAGCGACCGACGCCCGCCGCGCCGTCATCCGGTCCGGCAACGCCGAAATCGAGCTGGTGGGCATGGATCCCGATGAATACCCGGTCATGCCGTCCGTCGCGGACGCGGCGCATTTCCAGGCGGGCGGCCTGCAGCTGAAGCAGCTCATCCACCGCACCGTGTTCGCCGTCTCGGCCAACGAATCGACGCCGATTTTGACCGGCGTGCTCTGGCAGCTGTCGGAAGGCCGGCTGAAGCTGACCGCCACCGACCGGCACCGGCTGTCCAAAGCGGAATGCGCCGTGTCGGCCGACCCGGACCTGAAGCTGGACCAGCTGGTCATCGCCGGGCGAACGCTGAACGAACTGTCCCGGCTCATTCCGGACGACGGAACGGTAATCGACGTGCAGGCGACGGACAGCCAGGTGCTGTTCCGCATGGACGGGATCCTGTTCCATTCCCGGCTGCTTGACGGCACCTACCCGGACACGTCGCGAATCATCACCAATCAATACAAGACGGAACTGGTCATGTCCACCCGGGAGCTGGCGGACGCCATCGAGCGGGCCTATCTCCTGTCCCGGGAGGAAAAGACGAACATCGTGCGCCTTTCCACCGTCGGCGGCGGCGAGATCGAAGTGTCCTCGAGCTCGCTCGAGATCGGGAAAGTGACGGAACGGATCCGGCCGGACCATCTGGCCGGGGAAGACCTGAAAATCGCCTTCAATTCCCGCTACATGCTGGACGCGCTGAAGGTGATTGACAGCGAAAAGATCCACATCGGGTTTACGGGCCCGATGAGCCCGATCCTGCTCCGTCCGGACCGGGATCCGGACATGCTCCATCTGATTTTGCCGTACCGCACCACCACCTGACGGAAGGGTGCCGCCCATGAAAGATGTCAGCATCCGTACCGACTACATCACGCTTGGGCAGCTGCTGAAACTGGCCGATTTCGCGGCGACGGGCGGAGAGGCGAAGCACATGCTGCTGGAAGGCAGGGTGCGCGTCAACGGGGAAACCGAAACGCGCAGGGGGCGGAAAATCCGGCCCGGCGACACGGTCGAAGCCGAAGGACGCGGCGCCCTGCGGGTGACGCGGGCGCGGGAGGACTAGCGTTGCATCTCAAAACCCTCACGCTGGAGCATTACCGCAACATCGGGCATCTGCGGCTGGAAGCGTCCCCGGGGGTCAACATTTTGATCGGCGAGAATGCCCAGGGGAAAACGAACATTCTGGAGTCGATGTTCGTCCTGGCGTTGATGCGCTCCCACCGCACCCACCGGGACCGGGAGCTCGTCGGGTGGGACAGCGACCATGCCGCCATCGAAGCCGAAGTCGGACGCCGGCTCGGCGACGTCCGCCTTCATCTGGTCATTTCCGGACAGGGCAAGAAAGCCCGCATCAACGGTCTGGAGCAGCGAAAGCTCAGCCAGTTCGTCGGCACGATGAACGTGGTCATGTTCGCCCCGGAAGACCTGGAGATCGTCAAAGGTTCGCCGGGGATCCGGCGGCGGTTCATGGACATGGAGATCGCCCAGGTCCATCCGTCCTACCTGCACCATCTCCAGCAGTACCAGCGCATCGTCGCCCAGAAAAACAACTATTTCCGGCAGGCGGCATCCGGCGCTTCCGGCGATCTGATGCTGGACGTCTGGAACGAGCAGCTGGCCCGCGCCGGTGTTAAAATCATCCGGATGCGTCAACACTTTATAACAAAACTGCAAGGCTGGGCGGAACAAATCCACCGGGGCATTACGGGGGGTCGGGAGCAGCTGACCGTCACGTACAGGCCGTCGGTGGATTTCGGCGATGAAGAAGAGGAAACTGTTTTAATCAACCGGTTTATGGTAAAGTTATCACAGATCAAAGAACAGGAAATGCGCCGGGGGACGTGCCTGATCGGGCCGCACCGCGACGACCTGTCATTCGCCGTCAACGGAAAGGACGCATATGCCTACGGATCCCAGGGGCAGCAACGGACGGTTTCCCTCTCCCTCAAACTGGCCGAACTGGAGCTGATCCGCTCGGAAGTGGGGGAGTATCCGATCCTGCTGCTTGATGACGTTTTGTCGGAATTGGACCGCACGCGGCAAAGCCAATTGATCGAAACGTTCCGCGGCAAGGTGCAGACGTTCATCACGACCACGTCCGTCGACAGCATCGACGCGGCAAGCCTGAAGGACGCCAAGCTGTTTCGGGTGCAGGCCGGCCGCGTGATCGAATGAACGGACGCGTTTGACGCGGCACGCATTTTTTGGTGGAGGCAGACACGGATGTACATCGATCTGGGCGGTGATACCGTCATTCGGGCTTCCGAACTTGTGGCGATTCTGGACCTTTCGGGAGAGAAAGCGGGAAGCGCCGCGTCGTTTTTTGCCGATGAAAGCCGGCTCAAGCAGGTTGTGAAACTGGGCGACGAGGAAACGAAAAGTCTCGTGGTCGCGGAAAGCGGTTGCTATTTCTCTCCGGTCTCCGTCGTCACCCTGAAAAAACGAATCCTTCAGGCGGGCCCGATGGTTGAACGCGTCTCGAATCCGACAAAGTAGGTGAACGATCCAATGTCCGATCAAATGTCCAGTCAACGCGCCAATGCGGGCATTTACGACGAAACCCAGATCCAGGTGCTGGACGGGCTGGATGCGGTCCGCAAGCGGCCCGGCATGTACATCGGTTCCACGTCGAGCCGCGGGCTCCATCATCTGGTGTGGGAAGTGGTGGACAACAGCATCGACGAAGCGCTGGCCGGTTTTTGCACCCGGATCGACGTTATCGTGCACAAGGACAACAGCGTGACGGTCATCGACAACGGCCGCGGCATTCCCGTCGGCGTGGAGAAGAAGACGGGGCGCCCCGCCGTGGAAGTCGTCATGACCGTGCTGCACGCCGGCGGCAAGTTCGGCGGGGAAGGCTACAAGGTGTCGGGCGGCCTGCACGGCGTCGGCGTGTCCGTCGTCAACGCCCTGTCCAAACGGCTCATCGTGGAAGTGAAGCGGGACGGCAAAATCCACGTGCAGGAATACCGCCGCGGCGTTCCGCAGTACGATCTGAAGGTCGTCGGCGAAACGGTCGAGACCGGCACGAAAATCACCTTCTGGCCGGACGAGGACATTTTCACGGAAACGACGGAATTCGAATACGACGTGCTGCAGTCGCGCATCCGCGAGCTGGCGTTTCTGAACCGGGGCATCCGCATCAGCCTCACGGACGAGCGCACCGGCATGAGCCAGTCGTACCATTACGAAGGCGGCATCCGGGAGTTCGTGCGTTTTCTGAACCGCAACAAGGAGCCGATCGGGGACGAGCCCGTCTACATCGAAGGCACGCGGGACAGCGTGATCGTGGAAATCGCCCTGCAATACAACGCCGGGTACAACGAGGCCATTTTTTCCTATGCCAACAACATCCACACCCATGAAGGCGGTTCCCACGAATCCGGTTTCAAGAGCGCGCTGACCCGCGTCATCAACGACTACGGCCGGCGCCACGGCCTGCTGAAGGACGGCGGCAACCTGACGGGGGACGACGTGCGGGAAGGCCTGACCGCCATCATTTCCGTCAAGATTCCCGAGCCGCAGTTTGAAGGCCAGACCAAGACGAAGCTCGGCAACAGCGAAGTGCGGGGCATCGTGGAATCCCTCTTCGCCGAGAAGTTTGCCGAATTTCTGGAGGAAAACCCGTCTCTTGCCCGTCGCATCCTGGAAAAATCGATGCAGGCGGCCCGGGCCCGCGAAGCGGCCCGCAAGGCGAGGGAACTGACGCGGCGGAAAAACGCCCTCGAGGTGAGCTCGCTGCCCGGCAAGCTGGCGGACTGCACGTCCCGGGACGCTTCCGTCTGCGAACTGTACATCGTCGAGGGGGATTCCGCCGGCGGCAGCGCGAAGCAGGGCCGCGACCGGATGTTCCAGGCCATTTTGCCCCTTCGCGGCAAAATCCTGAACGTGGAGAAGGCGCGGCTGGACCGCATTCTGGGCAACGAGGAAATCCGGGCCATCATCACCGCCCTCGGCACGGGCATCGGCGACGATTTCGACATCGAGAAGGCCCGGTACCACAAGATCATCATCATGACCGACGCCGACGTGGACGGCGCCCACATCCGGACGCTGCTGCTCACCTTCTTCTACCGCTACATGCGGAAAATCATCGAGAGCGGCTACGTGTACATCGCCCAGCCGCCGCTGTACAAGATCGAGAAAAACAAGGTCGTCCGCTATGCCTACAGCGACCAGGAGCGGGACGCCATCCTCGCCGAGCTCGGCGAAGGCGGCGGCAAGCCGACCATCCAGCGGTACAAGGGTCTCGGCGAGATGAATCCGGAACAGCTGTGGGAAACGACGATGGATCCGGAAAGCCGCACGCTGCTGCAGGTGACCATCGAAGACGCCGTCGAGGCGGACCTGGTGTTCGACACGCTGATGGGCGACGCGGTGGAACCGCGCCGGGAATTCATCCAGCAGTACGCCAAGTTCGTGACGAATCTGGACATTTGACCGGATCCGGGATCCAGCCCATCGTTTGCATCACCGGAGGCTGACCGGCTTTAGGACAAGGCGGACGGCAGGCGGCCGGCAAGCGGACGGGCGGACGGGCGAAGGACGGGCCAGGGAGGGAAACGCGACAGCATGTCGGAAGAAAAACGCTCCAACTTGAAAGACCGTGACATTGTCACGGAGATGCGAAGCTCCTTTCTCGATTATGCGATGAGCGTCATCGTCAGCCGGGCGCTGCCGGACGTGCGGGACGGCCTGAAGCCGGTGCACCGCCGCATTCTGTACGCCATGAGCGAACTGGGCATCACGCCGGACAAGCCGTTCAAAAAATCGGCCCGCATCGTCGGGGAAGTGATCGGGAAATACCACCCCCACGGCGACGCCGCCGTCTATGACACGATGGTGCGGATGGCGCAGGATTTCAACATGCGCTACATGCTCGTGGAAGGGCACGGCAACTTCGGCTCCGTGGACGGGGACGGCGCCGCGGCCATGCGCTACACGGAAGCGCGCCTGTCCAAAATCGCCATGGAAATGCTCCGGGATCTGAACAAAGAGACCGTCGATTTCGTTCCCAACTACGACGGCGAGGAGCGGGAGCCGTCGGTGCTGCCGAGCCGTTTCCCGAACCTGCTCGTCAACGGGGTGTCCGGCATCGCCGTCGGCATGGCCACCAACATTCCGCCCCACAATTTGGGCGAAGTGATCGACGGCATCCTGGCGATGATCGAAAATCCGGACATCACGCCCCTGGAGCTGATGGAATACATCCAGGGCCCCGATTTTCCGACCGGCGCCTACATTCTCGGCCGGCAGGGCATCCGCCAGGCGTACGCCACCGGACGCGGCACCATCGTCATGCGGGCGAAGACGACCATCGAGGAAGCCGGCGGCCGGGCGCGCATCATCGTGCATGAATTGCCGTATCAGGTCAACAAGGCCAAACTGGTGGAACGGATCGCGGAACTGGTCCGCGACAAGCACATCGACGGCATCACCGACCTCAGGGACGAATCGGACCGAAGCGGCATGCGCATCGTCATCGAGCTCCGGCGGGACGTGACGCCGAGCGTCGTGCTCAACAATCTGTACAAGCACACGCCGATGCAGTCGAACTTCGGCGTCAACATGCTCGCTCTCGTGGACGGGGAGCCGAAGGTGCTCAATCTCCGCGACGTGCTCTACTATTATTTGCAGCACCAAATCGTCGTTATTCGCCGGCGCACGGCGTTCGACCTGAAGAAGGCGGAGGAACGGGCCCACATTCTGGAAGGGCTGCGCATCGCCCTCGACAACCTGGACGAGGTCATCAACCTGATCCGCGCGTCGCGCACGACGGAAGAAGCCCGCGAAGGCCTGATCGGCCGGTTCGGCCTTTCGGCCGCGCAAGCCCAGGCCATCCTGGACATGCGGCTGCAGCGCCTGACCGGCCTGGAGCGGCAGAAGATCGAGGACGAATATCGCGAGCTGCAGGTGAAAATCGCCGAATACAAAGCGATACTGGCCGACGAGAAGCTGGTTCTGAACATCATCAGCGAGGAGCTGAAGGAGATCCGGGAGCGGTTCGGCGACGCGCGCCGCACGGAAATCAGCTTCGAGACGGACAGCATCGAAGACGAAGATCTGATCCCCCGGGAAGAAGTGGTGGTGACGATCACCCACACCGGCTACGTCAAGCGCCTGCCGGTGTCCACCTACCGCAGCCAGAAGCGGGGCGGCAAAGGCGTCATCGGCATGGACACGAAGGAGGACGACTTCGTCGAGCACCTGTTCACCACGAACACGCATCACACCCTGCTCGTTTTCACCAACAAGGGCAAGGCGTACCGGCTGAAGGCGTGGGAAATTCCCGAACTGGGCCGGACCGCCCGGGGCACGCCGATCATCAACCTGCTGCAGATCGACCAGGGCGAGACGATCAACGCGGTCATTCCCATCGAAAGCATGGAAGCGGACAAGTTCCTGTTTTTCGCCACGCGCAAAGGCATCGTCAAGAAAACGCCGCTTGCCGACTTCGCCAACATCCGGCGTGCCGGGCTGATCGCCATTCTGCTGCGGGAGGATGACGAACTGGTCGGCGTCAAGCTGACCGACGGCAGCCGGACGATCATCATGGGCACGAGCCAGGGCATGTCCATCTGCTTTCCGGAGCAAGACGTCCGCCCGATGGGCCGCAGCGCCGGCGGCGTGAAAGGCATCCACCTGTCGGACGGCGACCGGGTGGTGGGCATGGACGTCGTGGACGAAAGCCGGGACGTGCTGATCGTCACGGCCAAAGGCTACGGCAAGCGAACGCCGGTCAGCGAATACCGGTTGCAGACCCGCGGCGGCAAAGGCATCAAGACGCTCAACGTCACCGGGAAAAACGGCAACGTCGTCGGCCTCAAGGTGGCCGATGCCCAGCAGGATCTGATGATCATGACGGCGGCCGGCACGCTGATCCGGACGGGCATCGACGGCATCTCCAGCATGGGCCGCAACACCCAGGGCGTGCGGCTGATCCACATCCGCGAGGAAGACGAAGTGGCCACCGTGGCCGTCGTCGAGCGGGAAACGGAGCAAGAGAACGGCAACGGCGCGAACGCCGGATCGGACGGCGGGGCGGCCGATGCGGCTGGCGGCGCACCCGGAGCGGATGGCGCGTCCGGCGACTGAAGGGCGGCAACGGGAAGAGGTTCCCGGCAAACTGGCATGAGAGGCACATCCAATCCGGTTCGCGGTATGCGCGAGCCGGATTTTTTCGTATCCGCAAAGCCGGCACCGCGGGCGGAATGCGCCGCATGTCCGCCGCTTGACTTCGGCATGGGGCCGTGCTAAAGTAGTCATCGCGCCGTCGAAGGGACGCTTCCCGGGCGCGCGCACCGGCCGCCCGGCCGACTGGAAAAAAGTCCCGTCTTGATTCCAGGTGG
>Ga0065724_100228_pt1 | contig 88527 bp, 82 predicted proteins | sample TheenrcSG05JP960_FD_59111 | JGI IMG/M metagenome (GOLD analysis project Ga0065724, IMG submission 59111) | Thermophilic enriched microbial communities from mini bioreactor at UC Davis - Sample SG0.5JP960 | ecosystem: Engineered > Solid waste > Grass > Composting > Bioreactor | place: USA... | reverse complement strand
GCCATCCGGAGCGGCCAGGTATCGAAGGTGCAGCACGTCTAGCTCAGATGAAACCTTCCGCCTCCCAAGGGAGTTAATTAGCCAGCGAGCTTTTGAATCCCCGTGGAGGCTGCGTATGTCCCGGAGGCGTCTGCAGTACTGGTTGTGCTGGCTCATGCTCTCGCCCGCGTGGTTGGTGGTGATGGTGGTGTGCTGGGTGCTGTACCTGCTGGGGATCTACGACGACGGTGAGATGATGCGCTCCCGCTGGTAGCGCCGTCAGTANCCGATCTGCCGGAGGCGGTTGTACATCTCCTGCGTCTCGGGCATGGGGTCCACCCCCAGCTCCCGCTGGAGATTGGAGGCGCACAGCTTGTAGGCGCGGATGGCGGCTATCCTGTCGCCCTTCTCGGCGTAGGCCCTGATCAGCAGCCGGTAGGACTCCTCCCGGCAGGGATCCATCTCCACCGTGCGCCAGGCGAGCTTGATCACCTCGTCGTACTCCCCGTNCTGCAGCAGCAGCAAGCAGAGGTGGGTGGAGGCGTCGAAGAACAGCTCCCTCAGCCTCTCTCGCTCCAGCGAGGTCCAGTCGTCGTACAGGCTCTCCGGCAGGTAGTCGCCTTTGTAGAGATCTATGGCCTTGCGCAGCAGCTCGATCGCCTCGTCCCTGCCGGGCAGCCCTCGACGGTAGGCCGCCTTGCCCTGCCGCACCAGCTCCTCGAACTCCTCGGTGTCCACCACCACGTCGGCCGACATGTCCAGCCCATAGGCGTCGTTTCTGCGCACGATGTAGTACGGGGGAGCGCCCTTCGGCCTCTGGGGCTCCAGCACCTTGGTCAGGATGCTCAGGCTGAACCTGAAGTTGTTGTCGGCCGCTGCGGGCTCCATCTCGGGCCACAGCAGCTCCAGCAGCCTGTCCTTGGGGAACATCTGCCCCCTATGGGAGGCCAGGAACTGCAGCAGGATCCTAGTCTTGGTGCTTCGCCACTCCCTCTCGCCCACGACCTCATCCCCTCGGAGCACCCTGAAGCCTCCCAGCATCTGGATGTACAGGGTGTAGGGGGGGCGAGATATCATGTGTCGCAGGGCCTCCTCAGCCAGGGAGCGTAGCTTGGAGGCCGAGGTGGCCGACTTCGCGGCGTCGTCGATCAACGAGCCCAGGAGCATGCCCCCCTGCTGGGATTCGTCGGCGGCGTCGCCCAGCAACCAGTTGTGGGCATCCCCCAGGACCTCGCTCCCCATGGCCAGCAGGGCGCGCCTGGCCGCCTCGGCCGTGCCCGCGTTGCCCAGGGCGCTGACCAGGAGCGGCAGGGCGAAGTACCTCTCACGGGAGAGCAGTGCCCAGTACCCGCCCTCCTCCACGACCTTCAGCATGGGCTCTACCTCACCCTCCAGATAGGCCAGCAACAGCAGGCTGTGTGCCTGATGGTATCTATCTCCGCAGGACCGGAACCACTCCAGGCAGGCCGAGGCCTTGGAGGTCGCCTCCTGCCGATGGCCCATCATCGCCGTGATGGCCGCCAGCTCCAGCTGGCACACCTGCCGGAACCACTCGTGACCTATGCGCTCGGCGGTCGTCGCCGCCTGCTGGGCGTAGCCCTCGGCGCCCTTGGGGTCTCCGAGCAGGCGATGGAGGGAGCTGAGCCCGAGCAGGGCCTCCACCGCCAGGTGCCGGTTGGTCTCCAGGATCGACATCCTGTTGAGCACGTCGCCGTAGAGCTCCTTCGCCGCGCGCTTGTCCCGGTCGCTGCCGTACCGCAGGGTATGGGCTCTCACGACCAGGGCGTCGATCGCCTCGGCCTGGTTGCCCAAGCGGCTCGCGAGGTTGTAGTTGGCGTCCGCAAGCTGCCTGGCGCGCGCGTAGTCCCCCTGCATGTAGAGCACCGTGGCGAGGGTGGCGTCGGCACCGGCCATGTAGGCGTCCGCGCCCATCTCTGTGGCTATCTGGCGGGCCTTCGAGGCGGCCTCGAGAGCTCTTGGGAAGTCGCCTCGCCGCAGGTACACCACCTGCGCGAGGTTGTTCCAGACGTGGAACTGGCCGTCCGCGTCCTCCCCCAGCTCGTACAGCTCGAGGGCGTCGCGCAGCCGCCGCTCGGCGCTGCCCAGCAGCCCCGAGGCGGCGTCGCTGATCCCCAGCATCATGACGACCTCCGCCCTGGTGGAGATGTCCTCGGGCTCGAGCAGGGAGAGCACGCGGAAGTAGGTGTCGCCTGCGCGCGAGATCTGTCCCTTCTCACGGTAGATGCTGGCCCTCCCCAGCAGCGCCCTGGACAACCAGTTGCCGTCTCCCTCCTCCTCGAACCGCCTGGCGGCCTCGCCGTACAGCTCGAAGGCGGTGTGCAGCTTGCCCATGGCCTGCAGCGCCCTGGCTTTGTAGTAGGTCAGCTCGGGGTAATCCTCCAGCCTGGGGGCAGGGATGCTCTCGATCGCGCGTAATAGGCGCGAGTAATGCCCCTCGCGCAGCCAGCGCGGCGCCCATCTGGCGAGCATGCTGTAGATCTCGTCGTAGTCCTCGCCCAGCAGCCAGAGCTCCAGGGCGTGCTCCGGCTCGCCCTTGGTATCGTAGTACCTGGCAGCCCGGCGCGCCACCTCCGCCACGCGTGCCCCGGCGGCACGCGCCTGCCTCAGGAGGTAGTCCCTCACCAGCGGGTGATACCTGAGCTTGTCCTCCCCCAGCCTGGAGACGAACAGCCCGCGCTCCTCCAGGTCCTCCAGCATCTGCTGGCTGTCGTTGCGCCCGAGCACCTTGTCCAGCAGTGCAGGCTCCAGCGTCGGCAGCGGGCTGGATGCTAGCATGAAGCTCACGACCTCGGAGGGCTGCTTGCTTATCACCTCCTGCGCGAGGTACTCGTACAGCTCGCTGCCCCGGTAGGCGAGCTTGGCGCGCAGGTCGCTCAGGGTGGCCCCAGAGGCCAGGTACTGGGCCACTATCCTGACCCCCAGGGGCCAGCCCTCGGTCAGCTCATACACCGTCTCGAGGTCGCCCGTGCCCAGGTGCACGCCCTCGGCCCTAAGTAGCTGCCGCCACGTCCTCCCGCGAGAACCGTGAAGATCTCGGAGTCCAGCCGGAGCAGCCTGCCGCTAGCCCTGAGCTTGGGGATGCAGGGCAGGTGGACGCGCGTCCTCGAGGCCAGGGCGAAGATCACCTGCTGGGGGGAGTAGGTGATGAGGGAGTCCAGCAGGCGCAGCACCTCTCTCTGGTCACGGACGCAATCGAAGTCGTCCAGCACTAAGGCGAAGCCCGCCGAGCCCTGCATGGCGTGGATGATGCCGAGCAGGGCCCTGTCGAGGTCCGCGCCCTGCAGCCACGCCGATGGATCCTCGCCCTCCCCGAGAACACAGCATGTGCCCATGGCCGCCACCAGGTGCTGCAGGAACACGCTGGGATCCTCGTCGGCGCTGGAGAGCGTGTACCACACGGTCCTCGGGTGCCGTTGGGCGAAGAGGGACAGAGTGGTGGTCTTGCCGTAGCCCGGCGGTGCGGTCAGCAGGCTGAGCTTGTGCCTTTGCATACGCGCGAACCAAGCCACGAGCGCCCTGCGATAGATGATGCCCGACTTCTGAGCCGGCGCGCTAAGCTTGGAGCGTATTATCCAGGGCGCGGCCATACATCCCCTCCCATGATCGATGACCGATTATACTATAGTTTACGATAAAAGGTTTAGATTGGATGCATCAAAGCCTTGCTTGCTCGTACTGCAGGGTGGGCTCCAGGCCCTCCCGGAGGTTGCGGGGAGAGAACCCGAGCTCCCGACCGGCCTTCGCGCTGTTCCCCAGGTAGGTGGTGCCTGCGATGGTCCGCAGCGTCTCGGAGGCCAGCAGCGGCGGCAGCGGCACCACCCGCTCCAGGCCCGAGGCGAGGACGGAGGCCATCGAGATGAGCCTCGGGGGCACCTCCAGCTTGGGTGCCGGCACGCCGGTGANCTCGGAGGCCACCTGCAGCACCTCCCGCAGCGAGGCCCCGGGGCCGGCCAGGATGTAGCTCTCCCCCTCCCTGCCTCGCTCCATGGCCGAGATGTGGCCCTCGACCACGTCGTCGACGTAGGTCCAGGAGTAGGTCACGCCTCCAGGCACGGCCAGCAACACGCCTCGCAGGTACAGCCGCAGGAGGGTGTGCGCGAGGCTGGTGTCCCCCGGACCGTAGACGACTCCGGGCATGACGATCACCAGCGGCAGGCCCCGGGCGATCATCGGCAGCGCCACCTCGTAGTGCGCCATCCACTTGGTGCGCTCGTACTCGTTGAGGAACGGCCCCTCGTCGCCTGTAGGACTCGTCCGGTACGCCGCCCCTTGGTCGTCCGAGAACGACCGCTATGCTGCTGGTGTACACCCCGCGAGGTATCCCGAGCTCGGCCATGGCCTCCAGCACCTGGCGAGTGCCCTCGACGTTGGTCCTGTAGAGGGCCTGCTTGTCGCGATCCCCTATCTTATAGCGCGCGGCCACGTGGAACACGCCGTCCACGCCCTGCATGGCCGCCACCACCGCGGACCTGTCGGTGATGTCTCCTTGTCTCACCTCGGCCCCCAGCTCCCGCAGGGCACCGCTCCTCCTGGGATCGCGCACCAGCGCCACCACCTCGTGGCCGCGCTGCAGCAGCTCCCAGGCCAGCTTCGACCCTATGAACCCGGTGGCGCCGGTCACCAGGTACCTCATCTCACCCCCTCGAGCGCGTGTGCTACAGTAGATTGCAGATCTTCTAACTCAGTATAACGATGCAGCGAGATAACGCATAGGGAGATGGACATGCAGAGACTCTGGAGTGGATGGCGATCCGAGTACGTCACGGGCAACGCGAGCAGCGACGGGTGCATCTTCTGTAGGTTCCCCCAGGAGGAACGCGACGAGGGGAACCTGCTGCTCCACAGGGGAGACAGGGCGTACATCATCCTCAACCGCTTCCCTTACAACCCGGGCCACGTCATGGTCGTGCCGTACGAGCACATCGGCCGGATGGCCGACCTCCCGCCCCAGACCATGCTGGAGATGATGAGGCTGGTGCAGCTGTGCGTCGGGGCGCTGGAGAGGGGATTTGGGGCCCAGGGGTTCAACATCGGGATGAACTTGGGCAGGTGCGCCGGCGCGGGGGTGCCCGATCACCTGCACATCCACGTCGTGCCTCGGTGGGTGGGCGACGTCAACTTCATGCCGTCCCTGGCGGACGTGAAGGTGATCCCCGAGAGGCTGGAGGAGAGCTACCACAAGCTCAAGGAGGCGCTGGCCGATGAGCTCAGGGGCGCGGGAGCCGGAGGGTAACCCCCAGCTGCTGGGGATCATAAGGCGCGAGATAGCCGAGCGCGGCAGGATCACCTTCGAGCGCTTTATGGAGCTGGTGCTGTACCATCCAGCTCACGGCTACTACTCGGCGGGAGGGCCGAGGATAGGGCCGGAGGGCGACTACTACACCAGCACCGACGTCTCCCCCCTGTTCGGGGCCACCCTCGGGAGGCAGGTGGTGGAGATGTGGGAGCTGCTGGGCCGCCCGGACCCCTTCCACGTCGTGGAGCACGGCGCGGGCAAGGGCCTGCTCGCGGCCGACCTGCTTGGGTGGGCGGGCGCCGCCCACCCCGAGTTCTACCGTGCCGTCCGCTATCTCATCGTGGAGGTGTCGCCAGCCGCCAGGGAGCGGCAGCGGGAGCACCTATGGAGGCTGCCGGTGAGCTGGGCCGACGACGCGGACCTCGAGGAGGACAGCGTCATCGGCGTGTGCCTGTCCAACGAGCTCGCCGACGCCCTGCCGTTCCACCGTATCAGGATGACGGGTGCGGGGATCGATGAGCTGTGGGTGGTGGATGATGGGCTGGCGCTCGGCCTGGCGCCGGGGGAGCCGTCCGATAGGCGCCTGGAGNCCTACGTCGAGCGTTGGGGGAGGGCGCTGCGGCCCGGGCAGCAGGCGGAGGTCAACCTGCGCGCGATCGATTGGGCGAGGAGGGTCGTGCGATCCCTGAGGCGGGGGTTCTTCCTCACGATCGACTACGGTGGTAGGGCGGAGGAGGTGCACGGCCCCGACCATCCGGACGGCACCCTGGCCTGCTACTACCGCCACACCCGGAACCGCGATCCCCTGCGGCGCGTGGGAGAGCAGGACATCACCGCCCACGTCAACTTCAGCGCGCTGGCGGAGGCGGTGCGCGAGGCTGGGGGCGAGGTCACGGGGTACACCACGCAGGGCTACTTCCTGGCGGCGCTGGGGATCGGGGAGGCCGTGGAGTGGGCCCTGCGCAGGGCGAAGAGCGCGCGCGAGTTCGAGCAAGCCAGGGCGCAGGTGGAGGAGCTCGTCAGGCCGGATGGCCTGGGCGGGTTCAAGGTGCTCGTGGCCCACAAAGGGCTGATGTCGCCCGTGCTGCGGGGCCTGTCCCTCCTGTCCGAGGAGATCTAGCGCAGCGGGCCCACGCCGTCCCATCCGGCGATCTCGGCCTCGGGCAGCTCGAGCAGGGTCACCACCGCGAAGGTCAGCACCCGGCACCCCTCCTCCAGGTGCCCGCCCAGCGTCCGCTCGGTGTTGGCCACCGTGATGTGGGCGTGCACCCTGCCTGCTATCACGAGCCCGGTGACGGCTAGGATGTCGTAGGGGCCCTCGCCCTGGAAGAACCTGTCCACCGTGGGCAGCTCCGGCCTGCCCACCACGTGTGCCCGGAAGCGGCGGAGGGATCCCACGCCACCCACTACGGCGGCGTCCCGCAGCCCCGACGCCTCAACGGCGCCGCGCAGCCCTACCAGCAGGTCCTCGTCGGGATCGAACCTGACCAGCACTACCTTGCCGGCCGAGGTCGTTGACAGCCGCATCTACCTATCCTCCATCTCGTCTAGGTATCGCCTCAGCCGCCTGAGCCTGACCACGAAGGCGGCGTGCAGTCCCTCAGCCGTCTCCCGGATCGTCCTGCGGTTGTTGGTGTAGGGGTCCTGACGGGTGGCCTCGTCGACCTGCGAGATCCACTCCTGGGGGATCGTCCCCGGCGCCCCGGAGGGCGCCCGCCAGGCCGCCGGCGATGGCCGCCAGGCAGTCGGTGTCCCGTCCGAAGTTGACCGCGCACAGGATGGCCTTCCGGGGATCGCCGTGCGTGGCCGCGAATATAGCTAGCCCCTTCGTGACCACCTCGCTGGCGTAGGAGGCGCCGTAGGGGATGTGCTCCCCTCCGTGGTAATGCCGGTAGAACGCCTCTCTCAGGGCTTGGGGCTCCCTGTGCGTCGTGCCCAGCTCCAGCGCCCACTCCAGCTGTTGCCCTATGTAGTCGTACATCGACCTCAGCCCCCGCGAGTCCCGGTAGAGTGCGTACCTCTGGGCCACCTCGAGCACCGACTCCACGGTGGCCTCCTCCCTGCAGGCCTCGGCGACGGCGGCGTTGTACAGCGCCCCCCACCTCAGGGCAGCGCTGCCGTCGGGGGCGTAGACCCGGCCGACCTCGAAGGTGTCCCTGGCGGCCGACTCGGGATCACCCGCGTTGATCAGTCCTATGGGGTGGGAGGACCTGGCCACGGTCACCAGCTCTCCGAACGGCACCAGCCTGCCGAGCTCCGCGGGCTCGACGCCCGCCCTGGCCCACTCGAGGAGGGAGATATCGAACTTCTCCATCTTGAACAGCATCTTGGCGGGGTTGAGGTCGCGCAGCCAGGTGTTCACCAGATCGTAGCAGTCGATGCGATCCTGCTTGTCGATGATCGCCGTGGCGATCAGCTTCTGCCGCTCTATGCCGTCCTCGGTGGTGCCTGGAGGGCGCTCCCAGTCGGTGTGGGTGATGTTGTGCTTGTACGGGAGCATGCGGTCGAGCGTGCCGTAGCGTCGCTCGATCTCCTCGTANGACCACCCCTCCACGGGCGCCCCCAGGGCNGAACCTACCCAGGAGCCGGCGATGCAACCTATGAACTTGTCCAGCAGGTTGGCCATCTTCCCTCACCTCATGGTTAGCGTGTTGTATAGATTGATCATACTACTAAACTGGCGACCGGGTCCACCCGAGATGGTAGCTATATGCATGTATTTGCATATAGCTACAGTTCGCAGGACTNCGTGCCAACTTGTGGTTTTGTGCAGGCTATGATTATAATGGGAACGAGGCAGAGCCTGTTAGGTGCCTATGTGCAATTAGTAGCAATTATCGATGGCTGTGATCAACGGAGGTGTGGTGATGGCTTCCGCCCCTGCTGGGACCAAGCCCCTGGCCACGTATAGGTTGCCTTTGTTGCAGGCGATCGCAGTGATCCTGGTTGGAGGGCTTACCTTCCTGATAGCACGTCTATCAGCTTATCTGGAGGTTTTCTGGCTGTTCGGGTTGGCCTTCGGCGTCATTCTGCAGAAGTCAAGGCTCTGTTTTGCTAGCGCCTTCCGCGATCTGTTCCTGCTGCGCAACGGGGGCAACATGCGGGGGATCATTCTGGGTATGGCCCTCGCGACGTTGGGCTTCGCCGTGATCGAGTATCGAGCCGTGCCGACGCCTCAGGCCGGAGCGCTGCCGCCGATGGCGCACCTCATGCCGGTGGGCCCGCAGCTCGTAGTCGGTGGGTTGCTGTTCGGCGTGGGCATGGTCGTGGCCGGCGGATGCGTGTCGGGCAGCCTCTACAGGATGGGTGAGGGTTACGTCGGCTCGTGGGTGGCGATGCTGGGCGTGCTGCTGGGGTTGCTGGGCGCTACCCACACGTGGAACTGGTGGTGGACTCACACCAGCATGGATGCCCCAATCATCTGGCTACCAGGGGAGCTGGGCTACGCTGGGGCGGTGGTGCTCACGCTGGGCCTACTTGGGGTGTGCTACCTACTTACGTACTGGTGGGAACTGCGGGCGGGCCCGCGGCCCAACTTCAACTTCACGGCGCCGGAGATACCCCCAACCTCCTTGAGGGATGTGCTTCAGCGGGGTTACGACAAGGTGGTGAGGCAAGGATGGCCCTTCCTCGTGGGAGCGCTGGCGCTGGGNGTGCTCAACATCCTGATCTACCAGTTCGAACATCCGCTAGGGGTAACGGGCGAGCTGTCCAACTGGGCCAACAGGGCCGCGGCTCTGCTCGGCATCCAGGCACCCACCTTGGTGGGCACGGACATGCTCTCGGGGTGCCTGTTGGTGTTCGAGACCCGCGCCGGGGTGCTCACGAGCGGCCTGATGCTGGACGGCGGGTTGGTGCTGGGCTCGTTCCTGGCGGCCGCGCTCTCGGGAGAGTTCGCGGTCCGGGTGCCGCGCAAGCCGGTGCGCTACGTACAGTCCCTGGGAGGTGGGCTGCTCATGGGCTACGGAGCCGGCATAGCCGCGGGGTGCACGATAGGGCAGTTCTTCTCGGGCATCCCGTCGTTGGGCCTTAACGGCTTTGCTTTCGGTGTGGCCCTGCTCGTCGGGGCGGCCGCCGGGGTGCAGATCATAAGGAGAATAAATTGATCGTAAGGAGGTGCCTGGTGCGAGAGTTGGATGTTAGGGGAGAGATATGTCCCTACCCCATGATGAGGACCGTGGAGTTGCTGCGGCAGATCAATGGTGAGGACCTGATGGTGATCACAGACCATCCCCCCGCGCTGACGACCATCCCCTGGGAGGCCGCCAAGCTCGGATATGAAGCCGACCTCCAGCGCGTCGAGGGGCGGGCCGAGTGGCGCATACTGCTGCGTAAGACGGATCGCCAGAGGTCTCAGCAGGAGATCATGGCCGAGCTCGCTCAGAAGGTGCGGGCGGCGCAGGCGGGAGGAGGGGCATGAGCGGTCGCGTCCCTCCCCTGCCCAGAAGCTTCTTGGAGCCAACATGTAGCCCCTATGCCTGTGCCGGCGGCTGCTCTGACATGGCTCCGCGCTTACGAGAGCTCACATCTCTGGTAACTCCCAAGGTAACTCGTAGGAGGTTTATCCAGCTCGCAGGGGGGCTAGCGACGGCGCTCGCGCTTATCGCCTGCGGTCAGACACCCAGGCAGCTGTCCCAGGGAGGTGTTTCTCCCGAGGCTACCATCGCTACCGCCTCCGCATCGGGCAAAGGGCTGGTGTTCAACACCGGCTCTAAGAACGTCACTAGGTTTGATCCGGCCGCGAACCAGGTGACCGGCACCTCACCTGTAGATGCCGTGGTGCGATGGCTGTCCAACGAGCAGCACTACTGGGACGGCAAGTACGTGTGGACCTACGATTTCCCGCAGGAGGAGGTGCAGGTCCTCGCGATCGACCCCTATACCCTGGAGGTCGTCAGGCGCGTGCCCATCGGCGGCAAGGCGCCCGGACACTCCTTTGTGCTGACGCCAGACAACAAGAAGGGCTTCGTCAACTCCGCGGGCTCCAACTTCGTCGCTGTGGTGGATCCGGTTGCCTCCAAGGTGGTCGATCGCTTCGATACAGGCGCTTTCCCTTGAGACCTGGATCTATCGCCGGACGGTCGGTTCGGCTACGTACCCGAGAGGGATCAAGATACCGTTGCTATGTTCGACACCCAGACCCTGAAGATAGTGAGACGAGCTGAGTTCCCACAGGGCAGCAAGCCCTGGATGTTGAGGGTATCGCCGAGCGGGAAGGAGGTCTGGGTGCAGACAGCTAGCGGGACCAACAACGTGCTGGACTCGAGAACCCTGGAGTTCAAAGATACCCGGACCCTGGGGAGATCTCCCGTAACGAACGCTTGGTCGCCCGATGGTAGGTACTCGCTCGTGACCCATGCGGATGATACTTGGGTGGCGGTGATGGACGCTCGCAGCTACAAGCTAGTTAAGAGGATCGATGTTGGGCAGGGAGGGGCCAACATCGCTTTCAGGCCGGATGGCAGGTACGCCTACGTTGCGGTGTCGGGCGCCAACTCCGTGGCGGTGATCGACATGGCCGAGCTAGAGCTGATCAAGCACCTACAGGCCGGCTCCCAGCCTATGGGGTTGATCATATTGCCTCAGGACTGAGGCGTCGCGAGGGCCTCGATCTCGACGAGGCGCTGGCATCCAGGCACAAGGGAGCCTTTGGTTCCCCCGACCCTGCCGGCTGCAACGATCCCGAACGGCGTCCCGACCGCCGTGTTCAGCCCCACCTACCTTTGGGAGGCCGGTACCCGCCAGGAAGTGGGCTTGCCACCGCTGATCGCACCGTGCTGAGGCCACCAAGATGAAAGCCGCGGCAAGCGAGGTCAGCTACTCCGCCCATCTGCCGGCGTGGCGGGCGCCTGCAACCAGCTTCGACGCGGTGGTTATCAGCAACAACCCCAGCACTGTTTGCCCATCCCGTCGGTGATCCGCGCCTCGAGAGCGCTCTCGATCACCTGCGCAAGCGGGACCACCCCAGATCGCGGCACAGAGCCCTCGAGCGGGGAGCCTGTGCTGAACAGGAACACCCTAGGAGCAGAAACGGCTTGCTGTGGGTGTCGTGACGATACCGGTCGGTGCGTTGCACAGCAAGTAGGCGATCTCCAGCACAAGGAGATCGTGAGGCGCTCATCCTAGGTATTAGACTACGATGCCCCGGAGCGCATGCCGGTGCCCGACCGTGGGGCGCAGCCATCATCGCCGATGAACCTTCAGGAGAACTCCTTAGAGCACGCAGCTGGGCAACGCAAGCGTCAAGGCAGATGATCTGCTGCGAGAGTCGGCTCGGGTGCGACGCTTTCTACAGGCACGTGCCCGTCGGCTTATGCCCTCTGTCCTTCCTTTCCTCCTATGGAGTGGAGAGCGTCGAGATACGCACCGTATCCGGAGTGTGTTGACCACTCGTGAGCGCTCTCGACAGCAGTGCCCTCCCCCCATTCGTTGAAGGTCGTGATGAGTTGGAATCTCGCTCTTGATGCCACCATGTTCCGGATATCCTGTTCCCATCTGATAGGGTCACGATAGAGCCGGGGATAGGGTTCGCCCCTCTTCCAGAACCCTGGCGAGATCGTGAACGAGAACGGCGACTGATCGTCCTCCGCCACTGCTGGCCCGTACTGATGCCAGCCATCGGGCTGGCTCGCACACTCTCGGTAGCCCCCAAACACCTTCAGGACTACATAGGCACCGACGGTGTTGGCCTGCTTCCAACGGTCTATCACAGCGCAATCTGCGTCATCCGCGTTGTACACAAACACCACGAAGCGGCCATCAACGCGCAGGTAACTTGGATGGCTCCCATAACGCTGCTTGATGTACGTAAGGTCGTTTCTGATCTGCTCGACCGTCGGATCTCCGTATCCCTCTGGCTCATAATAAATGGCCCAACGGAAGCTTGTGCGCCTGGCAGCCTCAAGCAGCAGAGGGAAGCGCAGATCCGTGGGCGATCCCTGTCCCCACCAGGAAGATATACCAGCTTCGATGTGACCGTACAACATCGCATCAATGTGGCTGCTGATGACTGAGGGCTCTCCCGAGTCGTAGAACCCGAGAGAGGGATGATAGTAGGTGAAAGGATCGTAACCCTGCTGATCCCATGCTTCCGGAAACCAAGGGTAGTAGAAAGCTGCGCGTATTGGGAAACGAGGTTGCGGGTCCGCCCCTCCTNCAGNGGCTCTGCGGGTGGCAAGCACCGAACCAGCCAGGAAGGTGGTGGCTAAACCTCCACCCAGCCTTATCGCCTGCCTGCGAGTAAGTCTAACCGAGCGATTACCATAGTCAGAATTCTTCTCCATGAGGGTCTTCCCTCCTTAGTCCCCGATGGTGGTTGTCGGTTCAAGATCTTATACTACTGAACCCCAATGTATCAACCTTCTTTCCGGGAATGCATTAAGGCGAAAGATACACCTCAATTCGGTCAACTCTACAGGAGGGGAAGCTCAAACTCTCACAGGCAAGGCTACAGGCGGGTGCAAGGTAGTACCGCTTGCGGTGCTACGGGGTGAGCACGACCTTCAGCACGTTGTCTGCCTTGCTGTCGAACAGCTGGTACGCCTCTTCCGCCTGATCCAGGCGCATGCGATGGGTGATGACGAAAGTCGGGTCAATCTCGCCGACTCGTATACGCTCCAGCAGGTCCCTCCAGTAGCGCTGAACGTGCACCTGCCCCCCGCGCACCGTCAGCCCCTTCTCCATCATGGCCCCGACAGGGAACTGGTTGGCGAACCCGATGAAGTCGCCGACTATCGACACGGTTCCGCCCTTGCGTACGGAGCGTATGGCATCGGAGAGCGCGTCGATCGCATCCGTCTCCAGCTTCATCTTCTTCTGGACTGTATGCCGTAGGGAGCGAGAGTAGCGGAAGCCAACAGCCTCGATACACACGTCAGGCCCCCTCCCTTGAGTGAGCTCGCGGAGCGTCTTCACCGGCTCGTCCTCATGGAAGTTGATCGCCTCCGCCCCGAACCGCTCCCGTGCAACGCTCAGCCGGAAGGGCACCTGGTCGATCGCGATGATGCGCTCGACGCCACGCACCCTCGCGGCCTCCATCGCCATCAGGCCCACCGGCCCGCAGCCGAACACCGCCAGCGTCTGGCCAGCGCGCACCTCGCCCATCTCTGTCGCATGCCAGCCAGTGCAGAGGATATCGGACAGGAACAGCACCTGCTCATCGCTGAGCACGTTCGGCACCACTAAGCAGTTCACGTCGGCGTACGGCACCCGGACGTACTCCGCCTGCCCGCCATCGTACCCCCCTACGAGGTGCGAGTAGCCGAAGATGCCGGCGGTGGAGTGGCCGTACAGCTCCTGCATTACGGGATTAGGGTTGGTGGTATCGCAGAGACTGAACAGACCCTGCTGACAGTACCAGCACGCCCCGCAGGCGATAACTGCCGACACGACCACACGATCCCCGGGTCGAACGTTGCGCACCTCGGAACCAACTTCCTCGACCACGCCCACGAATTCGTGCCCGAGTATGTCTCCATCACGGAGGTCCGGTATCTCTCCGTGGTACAGGTGGAGGTCAGAGCCGCAGATCGTCGTCATCGTGACGCGGACCAGCGCATCGCCAGGCCCTCCCAGCACGGGCTTTGGACGCTCCTCCACCCGCACATCCTCATTGCCGTGGTACACCAAAGCCTTCACATGCCACCTCCTGCCCAGCTTGCACAGATGGGGCCGATGGGTGCTCTGTGCGAGACATCGCGCTTTACACCTGGTTCGATACAAGCTGACACGGTACAACTAGCATTACTTGTACCAGCAGCATAGGGAGATCTGATAGCTACGTCAGGAACACCTGGTAAGATTTGGGGATGTCGTGACCTATCCACCTACATTCACCGGAGATAGCCGCTCGGCCTGCTCCAGCACCCACTCCCTCTGACAGGCTGACAAGGAGCTTATACATCATCACGTTGTGATCGACATCAACCAGCACATGAAGGCTCTGCCAAGACGCGCGAGGGTGCGAGGATCCGTGTTGCTTAAGCCGGGCTGCCTGAGCCACTGATCTAGATCGAATAGGTTGTACGGCCAGCAGGGAAGCTCTTGGATGATCCAAAGATGCAGAGCATTGCCAACCAGTCAAAAGCTCCCCCTTCCCGCTCCAGAACTCCAGATCCTCTCCGCACACGAGCACAGCAAGCTCCTCGGCAGATGCGGCAGGAGCTTCCACAGGCTTGAATCCCTGGACTCCAAGAGTGGCAGTACCTGGGCACGCACCATCTCGTTGGGGCGACCGGGATCGAACTCGGTGGAGAGCGCCGCTTGCATCCCGTGTTCTGCCTCGCTTCTGGGGATCTGAGCCGGTTGAGCGCCGCAGCTATCTCGTACCTGCGCGCTGCGGCGCAGTCGCCTGGATGCCCCTCGAACGGAGAGATCACGTCCACTCCCCTCTCGTCAATAGCTTGCTCCTGAGGGCGTACACCAGCGCGTCTCCGATGGCCCCAGTCTGGCTCGGGTCCACGATCTGCTCCACCTGACGGCGGTCTATGGACTCGTAGCCGAACCCGACCTCCTCTGCCCTCGGGCCTCGTCCTTCGTCCTGCCATCTCCTGGACCCTCGACGTGTCCACATTATATGCATGAGGAGAGATCCCGAACCCGCGGCCGGCAGTCAGCTGCAGCTTGGTATCTGCTTGCGAGCGGGCGTAGCTACGGCAGCAAGATGCCCAGCCGCTCGTACTGCTCGGGGGGCGCCGTGCCTGCTCGTCGATCTGGCGGTGTAGCGCCACACCGGCGAATCGGTGTAGGGCAGGAACCTGCCGGCCGTGGCGTGCAGCTTGGGCCTCGGGGGGTCGAACCAGTCTATGGGCTCGATCATCATCGTGGAGTAGCAGGTCGCCTCCACGTCCTCCCTGCAGGGGTGCAGGTAGGTGTAGCGGCCGTCGGTCAAGTTCACGGTCGAGCCCCAGTAGCCGTAGATCGCCCACTCCCTGTGCTCCCGGGCGCTCCCCAGGAGCAGCGGCATCAGGCTGCGGCTGTGCGTGCTCCCGGGCACTTCCAGCCCCAGGGCATCCAGCATCGTCGCGTACAGGTCCACCGCGGAGGTGAGGGCGTTCACCCTACCGCCCATGAGGGGGCTGTGGGGGTGCCAGATGAACAGCGGGGTGTGGGCCAGGACGTCGTACATCGGGGCGTTGGGCTTGCCGACCCACCCATGTTCTCCCAGGAAGTGCCCGTGGTCCGTGGTGAGGATGAGCAGGGTGTTTGCCCACAGCCCCTGTCGGTCCATCTCGTCCAGCAGCACGCCCAGCCACCTGTCCACCATGGTGAGCTTGCCAGCGTATTGGGCGCGCACGAAAGCCAGCTGCCTGTCCGTGAGCCGGCTGCTCCCCTCATCGACCCTGCCGTACCTGGGCCAGAGGATCAGCTCCGGGTCCGTGGGGTCCTCATCGGTGTACATCGAGGCGTAGGGCTCGGGGCAGTGGAAGGGCTCGTGCACGTCGAAGCTATCTATCACCAGCAGCCAGGGCTCCTGCTGGCCGTTCTCCCGCAGCCACTCCGCCGCCCTGGAGAACACCTTGGCGGGGAAGAAGTCCTCCTCGGTGCGGAATCCCGCGACGTTGCGGGCGTAGGCCGCGCGGTTGAGGAAGCCCGTGTCCTCCGGCTGGTCGGCGAGTATCTGGCGGAGGAAGTTGGGGTCGGGCCTGCGGGGCGTCGTGCGCCAGGCGTCGTACTCGTGCCCGCGGATCAGTTCGTATCCCATGTAGTCCTCGTAGTACCCGTGGCTACCGTGCTGGAAGTAGTGGTAGTGGTCGGTCACCAGCTGGGGCACGACCCCTCCTCGCCTGGCCACGCGCGCCAGGGGCTCGTCGAAGGGTTCCATCGGCCCCCAGGGCCTCCACAGGAACTCCTGCACGCCGGCGAAGAACTCCCTTCTCGCGGGCATGCAGGGGAGGCTGCCGGCGAAGTGCCGCTCGAACACCGCGGCGCGGGCGGCGAGGCGATCTATGTTGGGCGTGCGCACCTCCATCTCCACCTTGCCTCCGTACGCCCGTAGGAAGTGGCGGTTCAGGCTGTCCACCGTGATGAATATGCAGTTCACTTCCGACCTCCAGAGCGGTTTGCCTGTATGGTAAACGGCCTTGGCCCCCGACGTCCAGTGGCAAGGGTCGAAGCCTCTCCGAGATCGAGGTAAAATGAACCAGACACCAGCAGGAGGAGCCATCGCCCATGAGGCTGTACAACACCTTGACTCGCCGTGTGGAGGAGGTCGTGCCGGTGGAACCCGGGAGGATCCGGATGTACACCTGTGGCCCCACCGTCTATCGCTACATCCACATAGGCAACCTGCGATCCTTCTGCACCGCGGACTGGATAAGGCGGGCGCTCCTGCGGGAGGGCTACGAGGTGATCCACGTGAAGAACATCACCGACGTAGGGCACATGCGACAGGAGCTGCTGGACCAGGGGGAGGACAAGCTCGAGGCCGAGGCCAGGAGGGTGGGGCGCACCCCGGGGGAGATCGCGGAGTTCTACACCCGCGCCTTCATGCGCGACGAGGCGAGGATGAACATCCTGCCGGCTTCGGTCTTCCCGCGGGCCACGCAGCACGTGGGAGAGATGCTCGAGATCGTGCGCGAGCTGGAGCGCCAGGGATACGCCTACCGGGCGGGCGGCAACGTCTACTTCGACGTGGCGCGCCTGCCGCAGTACGGGCAGCTCTCGGGCAACAGCCTGCCGGAGCTCACCTCCTCCCAGGAGGATGCGGCCGCCGACAAGAGGAGCCCGCTGGACTTCGCGCTCTGGAAGGAGGCGGAGCCCGGCAGGGTGATGGCCTGGGACAGCCCCTGGGGCAGGGGGTTCCCCGGGTGGCATATCGAGTGCACCGCCATGGCGATCAAGTACCTCGGCACCGAGATCGACATCCACACCGGTGGGGTAGACAACATCTTCCCCCATCACGAGAACGAGCGGGCGCAGAGCGAGGCGTACGTCGGCCACAGGTGGGTGAGGCACTGGGTGCACACCCAGCACCTGCTGACCGACGGCCTGAAGATGTCCAAGTCCATGAGCAACGACTACACCCTGGACGACATCGTGGCCCGGGGCTTCGAGCCCCTGGCGCTGCGCTACCTCTTCACCACGGCGCACTACAGGACCCGCCTGAACTTCACCTTCCGGGCGCTGGCGGGCGCGCAGACCTCCCTGCGCAGGCTCAGGATGGCCGCCCTGGCAGCCAGGGATGAGGCCGTTGCTCCTCCCGATGAGGAGGCCATGCGGCCCTGGCGCGAGGCCTTCGACCGCTCGCTGAGGGACGACCTGAACCTCCCAGCTGCCGTGGCCGTGGTATGGGACGTGGTGCGCCGCTCCGGCCTGGGACCTGCGGAGAGGGCGGCGCTGCTGGCGGAGTTCGACGAGGTGCTCGGGCTCGACGTGTTCGCTGAGCCCGATTCTGGGTTGCTCCTGGAGCCTCGGCAGGACGTGCGCGAGCTGCTGGCTCTGCGTGCGGAGGCCAGGGCAAGGGGGGACTACGCCCTGGCAGACGCGCTGCGCTCCGACCTGGAGGCGCGCGGGGTCGAGCTGCGCGACACCCGGGAGGGCACTCGCGCCTACAGGCTCAGGATCAACCGCCTGCCGCACGTGTTCACCAGCTCGGCCGAGGTGCCCAGCCGCGTGGGCGAGCCCGACCGCTACGAGTGGTCGGTGAACCTCATAGCCCGCAACAACAGGGAGGACCTGGAGAGGTGCCTGCGCAGCCTGGCGCGTCACCTGCACGGCAGGAGCGTGGAGGTCGTGGTGGTCGACAGCGGCTCCACCGATGGCACCCTGGGGCTGATGCTCGAGCTGTACCACCGAGGCTACTGGGAGGAGGAGGGCGTCAGGGTCCCCATCAAGGTGCTCTTTGCGGACCACAACATCGGGTTCGCCGCCTCCCGCAACGCCACGATGCGCGCCTCGGAGGGGCGGTACGTAGTCTGGCTGGATACCTCCGTGGAGCTCGCGGGCGATGTGTGGACCCCGCTGGAGGAGGCCCTGGCCGATAGGTCGGTCGGGGTGGCCGGGCCGTTTGGCCTGGTGACGGAGGACCTGCGGGAGTTCGAGCGGACTCCGGGACCGGATGCGGACGCTATGGAGGGGTATCTGTTTGCCTTCAGGCGCGCGCTACTGGAGGAGGTGGGGCTGCTGGACAACGAGAAGTTCAGGTTCTACCGCCTGGCGGACGTGTACTACAGCTTCTTCTTCAAGGCTGCGGGGCTGCGCGTCGTAGTGGTGCCGGAGGTCGAGCGACGCATCTACCTCCACCCCCACAGGGAGTGGCACAGCCTCCTGCAGGAGGAGCGCCAGACCAAGAGCAAGCACAACTACGACTTGTTCAGAGCTAGATGGCACCACGGCGAGAGCCTGCTGGTGGCCAGGGATGGACAGGTGGAGCGCTGGCTAGAGCACGACCACCCTAGGCACGTGGATGCCGACCACTTCCATCCCCCGGAGGAGCTGCCTCCCCCAGGGGTGCCTCACGTCCATCCCCACAGGCACCTGCCGGATCACCAGCACAGCCACCCCCACTACCATTCCCAGGGAATGTAGGCACAAAAACAGGGGGGCGGTCTCCGCCCCCCTCTGCAACCTCAGGCAACTGTGGCTTCGGCCCTCAGCTCCCTCCTCACTACGTTGGCCAGGGCGCGGATGAAGAGGGGCATGGTGTTGAACACCTCTATGCGGTAGAACTTCAGCCCCTCGGACTCGGCCTCCTCGCGGGCGGCCACGTCTATGTCGTACAGGATCTCGAGGTGGTCCGCCAGGAACTGGACGGGCACCACGAGCACGCTGCCATGGCCCGCCTGGCGGATGCCAGGGAGCACGTCCTTGAGGTCCGGCTTGAGCCACTCCTCGGGGGTGTGCCCGGCGCTCTGGTAGGCGAACATCCACCGGTCGTCCGCCAGGCCGAGCTTGTCCGCCACGGCCCTGGCGGTCTCCATGAGCTGGTCGATGTAGAAGGGCTCCCTGTCCACCACGCTCTTGGGCAGGCTGTGGGCGGTGAGCACTATCGGCACGGTGTCGCGCTCTGAGGCGGGAATCCTCTCCAGGGCCTCCCTGACTCGCTGCGCAAGCGCCTCTATGAAGTCGGGTTCGGTGTGCCACGGCCCGGCGATCGTGACCTGCACATCGCTCGGGAGCTCCCTGAGCGCCTCCTCGATCGCCCTGTGGTAGCCGCCCATGATTATAGGCGAGTACTGGGGGGACATGATGATCGTCACTATCCGGCGAGCACCCTGCTCCACCAAGCTGCGCAGGCCGTCGGCTATCCACGGGGGAGTGTGCCTCATGCCCACCTCGGCCATGAAGCGCGTCCCCTCCCCGGCCTCTGCCTGCAGGAGATCCCGCAGCGCCTCGGCCTGCTGGCGGGTGATCTCTATGAGGGGGGATCCGCCTACCAGCCGGTAGCGGCGCTGAAACTCCTCGATCAGCTCCTGGGGCGCCTTGCCGTGGTAGACGTGGTTCATGTAGGCGGGCACGTCCTCCGGCGTCCTGGCGGCGCCGTAGCTCATGAGCAGCACACCTATGGTCTCCGGTTGTTCTATGGTCATACGCCTTCCTCCTTTGATCTGCTCGTGCTCTCGTGCACGAGGTCCACCAACATCCTTAGCTTACCTGGGTCCGTGTCGGGTAGCACGCCGTGCCCCAGGTTGAACACGTGTCCGGGGCGGCCGTTCGCCCTGCGCAGGATATCCAGCGCCTTCTTCTCCACGTAGTGCCACGGGGCGAGCATGGCCGCCGGGTCGAGGTTGCCCTGGATGCCCCTGTCGTGGCCGATGCGCTCCCAGGCCTCGTCCAGCCTGACCCGCCAGTCCACGCTCACCAGGTCTGGCCCCGCCTCTGCCATGAGCTCCAGCAGGGAGGCAGCGCCTGTGCCGAAGTGGATCGTCGGCACACCCAGCGCCTTGACCTCGGAGAAGATGCGCCTGGAGTAGGGCAGCACGTACTCGGCGTACTCGTCGGGGCCCAGGATGCCCACCCAGCTGTCGAACAGCTGGATGACCTGTGCGCCGGCCTGTACCTGCCCTCGCAGGTATCGGACTATCACCTCCGTGACCTTGGCCATGAGGCCGTGCCATAGCTCGGGCTCGCCGTACATCATCCGCTTGGCGTGGGCGTAGTCCCTGGAGGGCCTGCCCTCGATCATGTAGCAGGCGAGGGTGAAGGGCGAGCCAGCGAAGCCTATCAGCGCGGCCCTGCCCGCGAGCTCCCGCCGCACCATCCGGATCGCCTCGAAGACGAACGGGGTAGCCTCCTCGGCCTCCACGATCCTGATCGCCTCGATATCCGCCCTGGTGCGGATCGGGTGGGGGATGATGGGCCCGATCTCGGGCTCTATGAAGAACTCCACGCCCATGCCCCCCAGCGGCAGCATGATATCGGCGAACATCACGGCCGCGTCCACCCCCAGCGCGTCCACGGGCATGAGCGTCACCTGCGCGCAGAGCTCGGGGGTCTTGGCGAGCGTGAGGATGTCGTACTTGCGCCGCAGCTCACGGTACTCGACAAGGCATCGGCCTGCCTGCCGCATGAACCAGACGGGTGTGGAGTCGGTGGGCTGGCGCCTGCAGGCGGCCAGCATCCTGGCCTCGCCGCTCATAGGGCGAGCAGACAGATCTTGAGCTATCACTAGCAGCACTCTCCATGAGGGAATGTGTTCACACTATATGCTACCTTATAACCGCCGCCACTGCCAAAGAACCCCACGTGGTCAGCCCGTGACCGTGGTGCTGCTCGTCGACACCCGTCGCTGCGCGCGTTGGCGGCGCGCGATCTCGTCGCAGAGCTTGCGCGGGGAAGGCACGTGGCGGAAGAAGAAGTTCTCGGTGTCCCCAGCGGTCTGCAGCCTGAGGTCTCCGTACTGCAGGAGGTACGCCAGGGGCGACTTGATGACGTACGACATGTCCTGGAGGCTGCTGATGGGGGCGCTCTTGGTCTCCTCGCGCAGCCCCAGCGGAGATACCTTGTGCTCGACTATCTTCTCATCGTCGATGGTTATCTCATGGTTGCTCCAGGAGTCTATCAGCCAGCCGGCCCACAGCAGGCTCAGGCACAGGCCGGCGATGCCTACCACGAGGTAGCCGCTCCACCAGCCGGCGAGCCCCGCGACCGCCAGCAGCAACAAGGGGCGCAACAGCTCGGAGGCCAGCGCCACCGGGTGGCTGTGGATCACCAGCGGGGGCAGGGTCTCCCCACCCGCATTGATGGGGCTGATGGGGGTGCTCTCGGCGGCCCGGGATGAGCGAACCCAGGCGCGCGGCTATGTGGTGTGGGCGGGTGATCCACGTGACCTGGAGGGCGTCCCTCGGAGCGGGTATCCAGCAGGAGATCACCGCTGCGCACCAGCCTCTGTAGCCATCTGCTGCTCGCGCTGACGTTCTGCAGCCCCCTGAGCGGGGATTGCCAGTGCTTCTCCTTGAAGCCGGGCACGTGCTCCACCCACAGCACGCGGCTGTTGGTGACGATCAGCGCCTTGCCGCTCCAGTCGAGCCAAACGTAGGCTCCCCACGCGATCGCCACCAGTGCGACCACCGCCAACAGCCACAGGGGTAGCTGTCCCTTGCCCAGGTACAGATCGTAGCCCCAGGATGAGAGGGTGGCGAGCAGCACGAGCAGGATGGGCGGCACGAGCGCCCGCACCAGGCACAGCGCGTGCTTGTGCGCCAGCAGCTGGATCCTCTCTCCGGGCTGTAGGTAGCGTCTTATTTCCATCCTGATATAAGGATAGATGCCAGCTGGCCCCGAGGCAAGCTGGGTTAAGCAAAGTTGCATATCCAGACTAAGCCAAATGGCTTATGGTACCTGCAGGGGCTTTGTGCTAACCTCAGATTGGACAGCGGAATTATATGACATCCCTCATAGATATGGAGGAGCAGGAGTGGCGGACTGCTCCTCCCGCTGTTTTAGGCGGGAGGTGTACGGTAGATTCCTTGGGAGGGGCCTCCGCGCCGACGGGTGAGGAGGGGGCACCCGTCGGCGCTGGCCTCCCGGCCTGGGGGAGCCGGGAGTCAAGGAGGGGGGAATGAGTTGGGATCCGCTATTATTATAGCAACACTCGACATAACATGCAAACTCAATCCCAGGTATCTCCGAGGTAGCGCACCTGGATCTCGCCCTCGAGGCCCTCGGCGACCACCACCTGCTCGTCCCCGGGCAACAGGTCGAGGGCGTTGTCGCTCCAGGTGACGTCCCCCTCCGCCTCGAGGAGCACGCCCTTGAGGGGCCTTGTGGCGCGCAGCCTCAGCCTCTGCCCGTCGACCGCTACATCCAGCCCGCCCTTGGGCAGGTGCAGGTACTTGAGGGGCTCCGGCCATGAGGCCGCCCTGGCGATCACGCTCCCGCCGGCCAGCAGGCGGAGGCCCACCACGGTGGTGCGGAAGGCGTGCACGTGGACCTCCCCCAGCTCCACGCTGCCGTACGCGGGGGCGTTGACCTCCAGGGAAGTCTGCAGGATCTTCTCCCCCCTGCAGGGACCACTGGGTGACCTCCAGCTGCCCGGAGAACGGCTCGCCCGTGAGGTTGGAGCACCACAGCTGCAGCCTGGAGCCCTCCCGGCTGTAGCCTATGGTGATGGGCGCGAGCTCCCGCCGCACCACGTAGTAGGCGGCCTTGGGCCGGAGGTAGTAGTCTGCCACCGCCCAGCTCGTGACCGGCCAGCAGTCGTTGAGCTGCCAGACGAGCGCGCCGCTGCAGCCGTACCTCCCCCTGCCCCTCCACTCCCTGCGCCACCCGCGGATCCCGGCCGCCAGGGCCTCGGCCTGCACCAGCTGCGTGGCGTACACCGCTTCCGCCAGGCCACACGGCGCGCGCAGGTTGTCCGAGAGGTAGACCGCTATCCTCCTGGGGCCGTCCTGGGCTTTGTTGTGGTGGTCGAGCGTCCGGCTCTCTGGGTAGCGCTCGGAAGGAGGGGCGAAAGCCTCGATGGTGCGCCGGGAGGGCAGGGCCTGCATCCCGAACTCGCTCACGAAGCGCGACCTGTAGCTGGGATACCGCTGGTAGGGCGCCAGCTGGCCGTGCCACACCTCCCACACGTGGCGGTCGCCCTGCGTGGGGTCGTTGGGGTCCGCGCCCGCGTACGGACTGCCCGGCCAGTACGGACGGCTCGGATCCAGCCTGGCGCACACCTCGGGGAGCACGCGCTCGTAGATCATGCGGCCGGGGAAGGTGTCCTGGGCCTCCTCCGGCGAGATGTCGGGGTCGTAGGCGCCGATGGACTGGGCCACCTGGTAGTCCTCGTTGTTGCCGCACCAGATCACGATGGAGGGGTGCGCGTGCAGGCGGGTGATGGCCGACTCCGCCTCCCTGCGGACGCTCTGGAGGAACTCCTCATGGGCGGGGTACATCCCGCAGGCGAACATGAAGTCCTGCCAGACGAGCAGGCCCAGCTCATCGCACAGCTCGTAGAAGGCATCGGCCTCGTAGATCCCGCCGCCCCACACGCGCAGCATGGTGGCGTTGCCCTCCGCGGCCAACCTCAGCCAGCGCTCGTACCTCCGGCGGTCCACCCGCGTGGTGAAGGAGTCCGCGGGTATCCAGTTGTATCCTCCACAGAACAGGGGCACGTTGTTGATCTCGAAGGTGAAGCTGCTGCCCTCCTCCCCCTCCACCGGCTCCTGCAGGAGCCGCAGGCGGCGGAAGCCCGTGCGCAGGGTGCGGCTGGCGAGCGTGGCCTCGCCCTCGCGCACGCTCACCTGCAGGGTGTACAGCTGCTGTGGGCCGTGACCTCGCGGCCACCACAGGTGTGGGAACTGCAGGTCGAACTCGTGCTCGATGTGGTTGCGCGCCACTATCAGGTCGGTGTGCGCTGGGTGCCCCTCGGGATCCAGCAGGCGCACGAGCACCTCGCGGCCCTCCAGGTCCCCCTCCAGCCCAAGGTGCAGCCTGACCGCCGCCGAGGACAGGTCCGGGGCCACCTCGTGCAGGATCCTCACGGTGTCTATCCTGGCACTGTAGCCCTCCAGCCTGATCTCTCGCCAGGGGCCGATCGCCAGCAGCGTCGGCCCCCAGTCCCACCCGTAGTGGTAGCCCGCCTTGCGAACGTACACGCGGCTGGGATCGCCGTTCCAGGCCCTCATCTCGCCGTGCTGCTCCTGGAGCCTACGCCCCGCCCGCAGCGGCGACTCGAACAGTATCCACAGCTCGTTGCTCCCCGCCCGGAGGATCTCCCGGACCGCCGCCCTGTGGGGCACGAACTGGTTGTCGCTGTGGAGCACCTCCTGCCCGTTGAGCCAGACGGTGGCGAACGTGTCCAGCCCGTCGCAGCAGAGATCCACGTAGGGCATGCGCAGCAGCTCATCGTCCACCTCGAAGGTGCACCTGTACAGCCAGTCGGCGTCGCCCACCCACTGGACCTCGAGCTCCGCCAGCCCGACGAACGGGTCCGGTATGACGCCCTCGCGCATCAGGTCCTGGTGGACGTAGCCGGGAACGGTCGCGGGTATCCAGCCCTTGTGGGATGCGAGGTCCTCCTCCAGCGTTGCTCTCGGAGAACGCTGCCTCAGTTGCCAGTTGTCAGATAGCACCTGTGCAATCATCTTCAACCTCTTGGAGTGTGTTCGTCTTGGCTACAAACTACAGTATATACAAATCGTTGCCGCGCGCTGCCGAGCAAGCTCTTGGGGCTACCCCATGTGCCTCCACCAATGGGTGATCCAGGGCGCGCGGATGCCGCGCCCGTGCAGGGCCGCGATCAGCACCCTGCGGACCTCCTCCACGGCTCGCACGAGGGGGTGCTCCTTGTGAGGCAGGGGTTGGGGGGCGGAGCCGTTGGGCAACCACCGCAGGCAGGCGTCCGCGGCCTGCGCTACGGCGGCCCCGGTGGGAAACCTGGTGGCCACCGCGTGCAGCCACTTGTCGTAGGGCGCCGGCACCCCGTCCACGGCCAGCGCGCACCTGTGGGCCTGACGCAGGGCCTCTGTGGTGGCCCAAAGCAGCGCCCACCCGTCGCCGCGCTCGGCAGCGTTGTCCATGACCCTGCTTGCCTGTCGGAAGGCCACGTAGGTCGATCGGCATCGCTGCAGCCACGCTTCCTCTCTCAAGGGGTAGTGCTGCGAGAGGAGCCCGGCTACTTCGATCGGGTCGTGCAGGGCGCAAGCCGTGGCCGCCAGCCACAGGGCCGAGTCCTCACCCCTTGCCAGCTCCTCGGCCAGCGATTCCACGGTCCGCAGGGTGTAGTGCCCGCCGCGGCCGCCCCGCAGCTTGAGCTCTACGAATAGATCTTCCTCCGCGCCCACGATCCCTGGCTCCCGATGGGAGCGCTTGAGCTCCTCGACCAGCTGCTCCCGGCACACCAACTGCAGATCCACGTCCGAGACCTCGTCCACCACGCCGAGCGCGGCCGAGCCCACCAGCAGTAGGCTGACGTCCGCGGCGTGGGCGGAGAGCGGCTCCCTGCCCAGCATCTGGCGCACCTGCCATGCGATCTCGCTCAGCAGGGATGCCCAGTCCTCGTCCCCTGCGGTGGCCATCAGCCCAGACAGTGGCCCTCGCCATAGCCCTTGCAAAGTCAATTCGCTCACCTCCAAGGTTATTGATCCCGCCGGATGCGGGTCCGGCGGGGCTTATCCAGGTGCGCCTGTTGGGCGCGCAGCCTGTCCTCGGCTCCCGAGAAGAGGTGCTTGCCTCGAGGATACTCCAGCAGCAGGTAGGAGTAGAACAGCCCCAGCCACTGCTCGAAAGCCAGGGACGTCGGGGTCGCATCGGGCCGAAGGTCCAACCTCTTCCACAGGCGGTCGACTCCGCCCCTGGCAAAGAGCGGGCGGAGCGTCTCCTTGAGGGACGGCCGCCACGCCGTGAAACCGTAGGTGACGAAATCCCGATACACCTGCCGCATCCCCGACGGCAAGGGATCCGCCTCCCTGCGGAGCAACCGCAGCATGACCACCTCGACGCCGGGGTGCGGATGGAAGTCCTCGCGCCGGAAGCGATAGGTGATCGAGGGCACAAAGTCCGCCTTCAGCAGCACCGAGGAGAGCGTCTCACGGGGAGTGCCCAGGTACCTCCAAGCAGCCTCCTGCTGCACAATTAAATATGTATCCTCCGGCGGGCGTGGCGCGCCGGTGAGCTTCTGCACGATCTGCGCCGTGATGCTGAAGGGTGGGTTGGAGAACACCTTGTAACGGCTCCTGGGCAGATCGTGCTCCAGGAAATCCCCCTCCAGGACGAGCACGTTCGGCAGGTCGGCGAGCTCAGTCCGCAGCCGCGCCACCAGAGAGGGGTCTTTCTCGATCGCCACCACCTCCCGGCAGCGACGGGCCAATCGCTCGGTGATGATCCCGCGACCTGGCCCGATCTCGTAGACGATGTCTTCAGGACCTATATCGGAGCTTTGGAGCAGGTGGTCGACGAGCTGGCGACTTCGCAGGAAGTTTTGGGACAGAAAGCTGTGAGCTTGAGACCGTTGCTGCTCCCCGCGCCCGTGGCCCTGGTACGGGCCCTGGTTACCCAGCGAATTACCCCTGCCATAGTCCCTTACCTCCCTGCAAAGTGCGTTACTGAATTGCCAGCTACAAGACCTCCCCATTATAAGGGCAAGCCTCGTCCTGGGCAAGCCCTGTGGTGGGTTGCATGCTCAGGGCGCAGGATGGATAATGTCGCTGTATGCCGGCACATCCCGATCAGGAGGACCTCGTCCGCCAAGTGATGGCCGCGGGCGTGCGCGACCCGCGGGTGCTCGAAGCGCTGCGCAGGGTGCCCAGGGCCGGGTTCGTGCCCCCGTACCTGGTGGAGCGCGCTTACTACGATGAGCCCCTGCCGATCCCGCACGGGCAGGTGACCACGCAGCCATCCCTCGTCGCCAAGATGATCGAGGCGCTCGAGCTGAAGGGCTCGGAGAAGGTGCTCGAGGTGGGTACGGGCTACGGTTTCCAGACGGCGCTGCTGGCCTACTTGTCCAGGTGCGTGTGGAGCATGGAGCGCTGGCCCGATATCGCGGACGTGGCGAGGGCCAACCTGGCGAGGCAGGGCGTTGGGAACGCCCAGGTCGTGGTGGGGGACGGCACTCTGGGGCTCCCCAAGCACGCCCCGTTCGATGCGATCCTCGTCTCCGCCGCGTTCCCGGTGGTACCCCCGCCCCTCGTGGAGCAGCTGGCCGTCGGCGGCAGGCTTGTGCAGCCCATAGGCCCCGGCGGCCAGGAGGAGGTCGCTTTGTTCGAGCAGGGGCCGGAGGGGCTGGTGCGCCGGCGCACGGTCATCGGGGCTCACTTCGTCCGGCTGTACGGGAGGTACGGCTTCCCTACAGAGCGGTCGGGTGATGGGGCTCGTTAGTTGGGGCAGCTTCCGGCCGGGGCGACTATGCTGTACGTGGCCCGCGCGCCGGCCTTAGCACCGTGGCGAGCACGACGNCGACTGGCTGGAGGGACNAGNGAACCCTCCAGCCAGCTTACGCCTTTGGGCTATCCGCTGGGGACCTGCCTGCGCAGGAGCTGCGCGTTGAGCGCTACGGCTATGGTGCTGAGCGACATCAGCAGGGCTCCCACCGCCGGGGGGAGCACCAGTCCCCAGGGAGCCAGCACGCCCGCGGCCAGCGGCAGGGCTACCAGGTTGTACCCCGCGGCCCAGGCCAGGTTCTGCACCATCTTCCTGTAGCTGGCTCGGCTCAGCGTTATGATCCTGGCCACGTCCCGGGGGTCGTCCCGCACCAGCACGATCGCCGCCGAGGCGCGGGCCACGTCCGTGCCCGCACCTATCGCTATGCCCACGTCGGCCTGCGCCAGCGCGGGGGCGTCGTTGACCCCATCGCCCACCATGGCGACCACCAGCCCCTGCGATCGCAGCTCGCGGATCTTCTCGTGCTTGTGCTCGGGCAGCACCCCTGCGAAGTACTCCGCTATCCCCAGCTGGGAGGCTACCCACCGGGCCACCGCCTCGGAGTCCCCAGTCAGCATGGAGACCTTTACCCCCATCCCGGTGAGGGTCTTCACGGCCTCGAAGCTCTCGGGGCGCACGACGTCGGCCAGCGAGAAGGCTGCCACGGGCTCGTCGTCCACCACCAGGTAGACCACGGTCTGCCCGTGCCCACCCCACTCCTTGGCCTTGGCCGATAACTCCTCAGGCGGAGCGATCCCCGCCTGCTCGAGCAGCCCCGGGCCTCCCACCTGTACCTGGTGCCCATCCACCCTGGCGCTGACGCCCCTGCCCGGGAGGGCACGAAAGTCCTCCGCGCGCTGCAGGGGCAGCCCCCTGTCTCTGGCCGCGGCCACCAGGGCCCTCGCCACGGCGTGCTCGCTCTCCTGCTCGACGGATGCCGCCAGCGAGAGCGCCGTCTCCGCATCGAAGCCCCGCACCGTGGTCATGTCGACCAGACCCTGACGCCCCAGGGTCAGGGTCCCGGTCTTGTCGAACACGACCACGTCCACGTTCCTGGCCCGCTCGAGCGCCGCCCTGTCCCGGACCAGGATGCCGCTGCGGGCCGCCATCGTGGTGGATATCGCCACCACCAGGGGGATGGCCAGCCCCAGCGCATGGGGGCACGCGATGACCAATGTTGAGACCACCCTCTCGATGGTGTAGTTGTCCAACCCCCTGACCGACAGCCAGATCGCGAACGTGATAACGGCCACCGCCACCGCGACGATCGTCAGCCAGTAGGCAGCCCTGTCGGCGAGCACCTGCGCCCTGCCCCTGCTCGCCTGTGCCTCGCGCACCAGCCTCATGATCCCCGGAGAGGACCGTATCCTCGCCCACGCGGGTGACTCTCACCCGCAGGGCTCCGTCGCCCACGTTGACCGTGCCGGCGACCACCTCATCTCCCTCCTCCTTGTTCACCGGCCTGGACTCGCCGGTGATCATGCTCTCGTCGAGGGAGCTGCGGCCGCCCTCGACTCGGCCGTCGGCCGGCACGCGGGCCCCCGGGCGCACCAGGACCAGGTCCCCCACGCGCAGCTCCGCCACGGGCACCTCCTCGGTCTCCTCGCCCACCAGACGCTCGGCCGTATCGGGCAGCAGCTTCGCCAGCTCCTCCAGCGCGCTCTGCGCCCTGCCTATGGCCCTCATCTCCATCCAGTGGCCAAGGAGCATGATCGTGACGAGGGTGGCGAGCTCGAAATAGAAGGGCATCCCGCGCAGGAGCCCAAAGGTGACCGCGAGGCTGTAGAAGTAGGCGGTGGTTATGGCGAGCGCCACCAGCGTCATCATGCCTGGGCGCCCCTGACCGACCTCCGAGACCGCCCCCCTCACGGAAGACCCAGCCGCAGTACCAGTAGATGACGCTGGACAGGACGGGCGCCAGCCAGCTAGATCCCGGAAACGTGGGTGCGGAGTACCCCAGGATGTGCTGCAGAAGGTCGGAGTAGAGCAGCACGGGGATCGTGAGGATCAGCGATACCCAGAAGACCCGGGCAAAGGCGGCCTCCGAGTGGCCTGCGTGCGCATCGTGCGTGCCGCGCCCGTGCTCCGCACCTCCATGTGGGTGCCCCTCGTGCCCCATCTCATGATGGGTGTGTCCAGATGCTTGGTGTGTGTCATGTGCGTGGTGAGCCATCCGTAACTCCTCTCCCGGCACTAGGGTAGCCTATGGCCTCCAGCTCGGCCTCTATCTTCTCCAGGGAGGTGACGGAGGGATCGAACTGGACGGTGACCCGCTTCGAGTCCAGGTCCACCGAGACGCCTTCGACGCCCTCTAGGCTCCTCAGCGCCCTATCCACCCTGCTCACGCAGTGGCTGCAGGACATGTCGGGTACGATCAGGACTTCGGTGTGCTTGCTTGTCATCTTGACGCCTCCTCACAATATACTCGTTACCAGTATGCTGTATAATACTAGCACACGAGTCAAGTTATGGGGTAAAACTATAAGGTATGGAGAGAACATCCAGTTATGCTGACCATAGGGAAGAGCTCGTCAGGAGGCTCAACCGCATAGAGGGGCAGGTGCGGGGCATCCGGAGGATGATCGAAGAAGATCGCTACTGCCTCGATGTCGTCCAGCAGATAAGTGCCATGAACGCTGCCGCCCAGGAGGTGGCGCTGATCATGCTCGAGGATCACCTGCGCAAGTGCGTAGCGGAGGCCGTCGAGGGCGAGGGCAGGGAGGCCGCGATCAGGGAGATGATCCGCGTCCTGCGCAAGACCGTGAGGGCTTGAGCCGTGAGAGCTGTGGATAGGCACCTTGGTCTCGGCCTGCTGTTCTGCGCGCTGCTGGCGCTGGCCCTGCACTCCACGCACCTGCCGATGACGGTGGAGCACGTGCTCGACCACCCATCAGCGCACACCGCGGTGGACGCCGGGCACGACGGCCAGGTGTGGGCTGGGCAGCACCCACGGGATGCCTGTGCTGCCGGCATCAGCGCGGACCTGGCCAGGAAGGCAGCCGCCGTAGCCGTGATGCCCCAGGCGCGCACGCAGCTGTACCGTGCCGTTCCCAGTCTGCCGATGGGGCGCATAGCGCAGTTGGATGCCGGGCAGTCGCGTGACAAGCTCCGAGCTGCCATGCAGGTGTTTCGCATTTAGTAGTCCTCCCCGTCGCAGCCAGGCACACAGCATGCGAGCTATGGAAGGGAGGACTAACTGTGAGGATCCTAAAGTTGCTATCCGTGACGATGCTGTTCCTGCTGGTGGCGTGCGGGGGCGGAGCCTCTCCGGGGGCTACCCCGTCACCGACCACTGGGCAGGGAGCGGCAGGCAGTGAGATGCCTATGACCCCTGTGCCCACCGAGGCGCACGGGATGATGCCGCCCATGGACGGAGGTCACGGGGGAGAGGCCCACATGCCCTTCGACCAGATGTTCATCATCGGCATGACGGCGCACCATCAGTCGGCCATCGACATGGCCAAGATCGCGCTGCAGAGGGCTGAGCACCCGGAGGTCAAGCAGCTCGCAAGGGAGATCATCAAGGCCCAGCAGGCAGAGATCGACCAGATGCGCGATTGGTACAGGCAGTGGTACGGCGCAAGCCAGGTCCCGCGGCCTGATGAGGATATGATGGGATCCATGCCCGGGATGCACGGGGAGGGCATGATGGGCACCGATCTGGATGAGCTGCGGCGGGCCAAGCCTTTCGATAAGGCCTTCATAGATGCCATGATCCCTCACCACCAGGGGGCGGTCTCGATGGCGCGGATGGCGCTGCGCAGAGCCGAGCACCCGGAGGTGAGGAAGATGGCGCAGAACATAATCGAGACCCAGCAGGCCGAGATCGACCAGATGCGCCGCTGGCGCAAGGCATGGTACGGCGCTCCCTGATCCATTCACCGCAGGCGGGGAAGACCCCGCCTGCCAACTACGCCGCGACCCGGCGCTGGTGATGACCCCTTACTCCACCTCGCGCATGGCCCTGGCGGCCAGCCCAAGGAGGGCGAAGATGTAGAGCACGAGCACCAGGAAGTTCAGCCAGACATCCCCGAGGGATCCCCCGGGCAGGATCATCTCCTGAATCACTTTGTTGGCGTAGCGGAGGGGGAACGCCCTGCCCAGCCAGTCCGCCCACGCCGGGAGCCGATCCGGATCCACCAGCAGCCCAGATAGGAAGGCCGAGGGAACGATGATCATCGGTACGAACGGGAAGACCTGCCCCTCGTGGCGGGCGAAAGTTGAGATGAAGATGCCCAGCATCACCGAGGCGATCGCCAGCAGCCATATCACCACGAACAGCACCAGCAGCGTGCCGGCGCTGTAGCTGAGGCCGAACAACAGGAGCGCCTCCGAGAGCGCCGCGACCGCCTGCAGCGTGGCCAGCCCTAAGTAGCCCAGCAGGTAGCCGCCGATGATCTCGTGCCTCTGGTAGCCGTTGATGAACATCCGCTCCATGGTCCCAGCCGTCCGCTCCTGCACCAGCACGATGGCGCTGAGCAGGAACGCCAGGAAGTGCACGAGGAACGCCGCGATCGGCACCGCGTAGCGGGCGACGTCGAATCCCGGGGGCATGGTGTCGAAGAAGAGCTTCAGGAAGTACACTATCACGAGCGGGGCGATTATCGAGAGCCCGAGCAGCCGCCTGTCGTGCGCCAGCTGCGCGAGCACCCTGCGGGCCACCAGCGACGTCCTCCTCATTGTGCCACCTCCTGCCAAAGCGAGAGGATCACTTCCTCCAGGGAGGCCGGGCTCACGCTCACGGCCTCCACGCTGGGCCTGAGGCCGTACGGCCTCAGCGCCTCGGCCAGGTCCTCGGGGGTGCCCCCTATGAGCACCTCGTGCGTGCGCCCTTGCTCCCGCACGCGGAGGTGGGCCCTGCCGTGCTCCACGAGCTGGCGCGGCGGGGCGTCCGCTATCACCTTGCCCTGCAGGAGAATCGCCAGGCGGTCGCACAGCATGGCCTCGTCCATCAGGTGCGTGCTGATGAGCACCGTGGTGCCCTCTGAGGTCAGCCGACGGAACAGCTCCCAGAACCTGGCCCTCAGGTGCGGGTCCACCCCTGCGGTCGGCTCGTCGAGGAACAGCACGCGCGGGCTATGGACCAGCGCCGCGGCCAGGGACACCCGGTTCTTCATGCCTCCGGATAGAGTGTGCACGGGATCATCGGCCCTGCCGGTCAGGTCGGTGAGCTCCAACACCTCCTCGACCCTCTTATCCAGGCCGTGGCTCATGTGCGCGCCGCCGAAGAAGGCGATGTTGCCGCGTGCCGACAGGTCCTCGTAGAGGGCGGGCGACTGCGGCATGTAGCCTATCTGCTGGCGAAGCTGCCGGCGCTGCCTGAGGGGGTCAAGCCCGAGCACGCGCACGCTGCCCCCGCTGGGGCGCAGCGCCCCCACGAGCGCCTTGATGAGCGTGGTCTTGCCCGCGCCGTTGGGCCCGAGCAAACCGAAGAGGCAGCCCTCTGGCACGGCCAGGTCGATCCCCCGCAGCGCTTCCGTGCGGCCGTAGAGCTTGGTCAACCCTTGTACCTCAATCGCCGTCATCTCCTGCCTCCTGTGGATGAGGTCTAAGGCCATCCAGGAAAGTCTCGATCACGGTGGCGACGTACTCCTCGTCCGTGGGGCCGTGCTCCCGCAGCTGCGGGAGCAGCACATGGGACAGCCCCATGGGGAACAGCATGCCCAGGAAGGCTCTCGCGCTCGCGCGCACGTCGTGGGGCCGCAGCCTCCCGAGCTGCACCTGGCGCTCCAGGTACGTCTCGAGGAACCGCAACACCCTCATGGGGCCGCGGGCCACCACCGGGTCGAACAGCTTTGGGTGACGCGGGGCCTCCCCCAGGAGCAGTCGGGCCAGCCTGATCGTCACCGGGCGGGACACGAACTCCCCGTAGGCGTCCGCCACCTTGCGGAGCAGGGCGTCCGGTGGGAGGTCCAGGAGCGCCTCCGGATCCCGGAAGGACTGCAGGAAGGACAGCTGGCTCTCCACCGCGGAGGCGAACAGCTCCTCCTTGCCTCCCGGAAAGTACCAGTAGATGAGGGCCGGGGACTGCAAGCTGGCGCGCTCGGCGATGCCCTTGATGGTGGCGCCATGGAAACCCTTCTCAGAGAACTCCTCGAACGCCGCGCGCAGGATCTGTTGCCTGCGATCCTCACCTTCCATGCCTCCCTCCTGGCCGAGTGGTGCCACGGCCATTATACTCTTGATTGAACGTTCATTCAAGAGCTGCGGAGATGGATTCTTCCCGGGGCCGTCCGCGCGGTCGGCCCTAGATCGGTGCCTTGCCCGGCTGGTGATGCGGGAGCAAGGTTCGCGTGAGGTGCGGCAGCCGCTGCACCGGTTGAGGGTGTGCGAGCGATGGGTACCCTGGTTGACCACCCCAGTCCCGAGACGTCCCACGGCGTCCATATCTCTTGAAGGCCCGTTGGCTGCGCAGCCTACGGGCTCGGCTGTCGTCGCTGGCCTGCCGGGGAGGTGTGCCTGTACGGTGTTGGAGGCGTTCTCCTAAGGAGTCATGGGAGGATGCTTGCTCCGTCCGTGGGACGGCTGGATGGGCTGCGTCGCGGGCTCACCCTGCGCCTGAGGCTGCTGCCTGTCCCCGACTGGCCGGAGTGCTCCCCGTGTCCAGGCGCATCAACCCCAACGACTCCCCGGACGTCTCCCAACCTATGGAGCCGCAACGGCCGCGCGTCAGCCCCACTTCAACTACCTATGGACCGAAACCTCGAGAGGCCCATGTGCCGCCGGCATCAGCTCTGTGCCAGGGCCGGGCCTCGAGGGCTTCCAAGTCTTCTGTGGACAGGAAGGTATCAATACAGCCCCTGCTGCCGCCGACATAGGTCCAGGCGTGATCTACCTCGGTCGCCGGGCACCAAGCCCTGTCGGCCGGCCAGACGAAGTTGGCACCTGGGTTGTCGAGCGAGAGGGGGTCCTCTAAGGTGCCCTCGATCTCGGGTACCAAAGCGAGCGGCTGCGGGACAGAGGACTCCGCGCCCCTAGGAAGCAATCGTTGGGCGTGGCAGCGCATCTCCGTAGGATGCCCAGCACTCGGCCTCTGGTCTCCACCGGTAGACTACCCTCCGGCGGCAGGAAGGACTGGTCATCCTGGGTGATGGCTCGCCGCTGCATCTCTGGATGGGCAACCTTGCCGCGGCGAGCTGCGGCCTCACTCCGGGAGTGCCGTATCTCGATCGCAGCGGGATGAAACACCCTGGCGTGGGCCTCGAACGCCGCAGGTACGAGCGCTGAGACGTACACCCCAAAGCCCCGGGGCCCGTCACCCCACAGGGATCGAGACGCAGCGGTATCCACGGGGCCAAGCTAGCGTCCACCTCGACGCGCAGCACGGCCTTGAGGGTACATCGCGAGCAGCAAGGTCGTCCGTTTGGGGTATTGACAACAGCCTCTTTTGGGTTTATAAGAGCTATAACAGTATTGGTATATACATCATGACATCATAAAGTACGGAGAGGTGCGTTGTATCGCAGGGCCCCGGTGCCGTTGTACTACCAGCTGAAAGAGCTCATCCGCGACAAGATCCGCTCCGGGGAGTGGGCGGAGGGCATGCGGCTCCCTTCGGAGAGGGAGCTGTGCGAGCAGTACGGGGTGAGCCGGATGACTGTCCGGCAGTCCATCACCGACCTCGTTCACGAGGGGCTATTGTACAGGGAGCAGGGCAGGGGCACGTTTGTGCGCAGGGCTCGCATCAACCAGCAGCTGGACAGGCTCACCAGCTTCACCGAGGACATGCTTAACAGGGGGCAGACGCCTAACGCCAGGGTGTTGTCCGCCGGTATGTGCGAGGCCGATTCCATGGTGGCCGAGAGGCTCCAGTTGCCCCCGGGACAGGAAGTGTTCCGGCTCTACCGCCTGCGGACCTCTGACGGGGAACCGCTGGCGTTGGAGCTCACCCACATCTACTTTCCGGGGTGCGAGAGGCTTTTAGAGGAGGATCTCGAACACAACTCGCTGTACGTGCTGCTCGAAACTAAATACGGGATAGCCCTGGTGGAGGCCTTGCAGGAGGTGGAGGCCGGACTGGCCGGCAAGGAGGAGGCCAACCTGCTCAGGATATCCCCGGGGTCTCCGGTGCTGCTGACCCGCAGGACCACGTACACCGACCACGGTCATCCAGTGGAGTACGCTGTGTCGACCTACAGGGGCGACAGATACACTTTCTGTACCCGTCTTACCAGGGAATGGAGGTGAGGTATATAGGTCTAAGGGCTTGAGAACAGCACCCAGTAAAGATCAGGCAGGAGGAGCAAGATGAGTCACTACAGGATAAATCGCAGGCGTTTTCTGCAGGCATCGGCGGCGGCGTTGCCGGCGCTGATCGCGGCCTGCGGGGGCGCTGGCACATCTACCCCCACAGCCCCACAGGCCAAGCCAGCCATCACCCCCACGGCGGCGCCCCACGTAAGCGGCCCCAGCGGAGCCAGCGTCACGTTGACGGTGCTGACGCATTGGGGAGACCAGAGCTTGCTGAAGGCGCTGACTCCTTGGTTCGAGGAGTGCGCCCGCAAGGTAAACGTCCGCATCGTGCACCAGACGGTCGCCTTCGACCAGCTGCTGACGAAGATCATGACCGGCAGGCTGGGAGGCCAGTCCGTAGACATCTATCATTTCTATAACCTGTGGCTTCCGGACTTCGTGGGCAGCGACCTCCTGGCGCCCCCTCCGGTGGATGTGGTCGACGACATCAAGAGCAGCTACGGCCAAGGCTCCGTGGAGGGCGTGACCTACAACGGGCAGGTCTGGGGATATCCCACGGAGGTCGACTCCTATCAGCTGATATACAACAAGCGCATCTTCGATGAGGCCGGCGTGGACGAGGTGCCCAAGACCTGGGACGACGTCAGGGCCGCGGCGAAGCGGTGCACCAAGAAGGACTCGAACGGCAAGATATCCCAGGCCGGATTCATGCTCATAAAGGGCTGGGACTCAGGGGTGGTGCACCCCTGGCTCTCCTTGCTGTGGTCCAACGGCGGCGAGTTCGTCTCGAAGGACTACTCGCGAGCCCTGTTCAACCAGCAGCCCGGTGTGCAGACCCTCGGGTTCGAGATGGACCTGATCAACGACGGTTCGGTCAACCTGGGCTTTGGGCTGGAGGACTTCGTTTCCGGCAAGGTTGCTATGACGATCATGGCCAACTGGTGGGGGGCATCCCTCCGAGCATCCTCTCTGGGCATCAAGAGCTTTGGCTCTGCACCCATCCCGTACAACGACGGCCATGAGTCGGTGGCGCTGCAGTACAACTGGCTGTGGGGGGTTGACAAGAACAGCCCACACGCGGACATGGCCTGGAAGTTCATCGAATGCCTCAACAGCCCCAGGAACGGTAAGGCCTCGCCCATGGGGGAGTACCTTACCACCGGGCTGAACGCCTTACCCAGCCGGCTGTCCGACCAAAAGGCCCTGGCCAACAGGATCAACGACCCGTTCATCAAGCCGTTCGTAGATGCCCTCCGCAACGCGCGCACCGAGCCGATCATACCTGGCGCTCAGGAGATCAAGACGTCTCTGCAGAAACAGATAGAGGCGGCCTGGTACAAGCAGAAGTCGCCCAAGGAGGCGCTGGACACGGCGGCTCAGGAGGCCGACCGCATCTTGCAAGAGAAGAGGCAGTAGCAGCCCATGCGCACGATCAGCGCCACAAAGGAAGCAGCACGCGAGGGGCGCGCGCACCACAGAGTGCTCGGCAGGAAGGCGGTAGCGGGCTACCTATTCATAGCCCCCTCCATCGCCTTCCTGTTGGTCTTCGCCCTCATCCCCTTCCTGTTCACCATCTACGTGAGCCTGCACGACTGGAACATGCTGGTCCCCCTGAGCAGAGCGCGCTTCCTGGGGTTCGAGAACTACCGCTATCTGTTGTTCGAGGATCCCCTGTTCTGGCAGACGTTCAGGAACAGCGTCGTGTTCGCCTTGGGCAACGTTGTGCTGACCATGGCGCTGTCCCTGGCGGTGGCGCTGCTGCTCAACTCCCGCCTGCGGCTGAGGGCTCTCTGGAGGTCGGCCTTCTTCATGCCCTACGTTACCTCCTCCGTGGCCATCGCCATCGTGTGGTCCAACCTCTACCATCCCACGTACGGGCTGTTCAACGGTGTCCTCCAGTTCCTGGGGTTGCCGACGCTGGATTTCACGAACAGCCCAAGCCAGGCGATGCCCAGCCTGATAGCCACGTCCATCTGGCACGAGTTGGGCTACTACATGATCATCTTCCTGGCGGGGCTGCAGAGCATTCCCGGTGAGGTGTACGATGCCGCCAAGGTGGACGGGGCCGGCGGCTGGCAGCAGTTCTGGAGGATCACCTTGCCGCTGCTTCGCCCCACGATCCTGTTCGTCGCCGTGATCATCACGCTGTCGTCCCTGCAGGTGTTCGACCTGCCTTTCATCCTTACCAACGGCGGGCCGGTCAACTCGACGAACACGCTGGTGCTGTACATGTACCAGACGGCTTTCCAGTTCCTGCGCATGGGACGAGCTACGGCTATGGCGATCCTGCTGTTCGTCGTCGTGTTCGCCATGACCTTGATCCAGCTACGCCTGTTGAGGGAGAGAGAATGAGCGCACAACTCAGGCCATCGAGCGTGTTCCTGAACGCTCTGAAGTACTTGGTGCTATCGGTGGGGGCGTTTCTCATGCTGCTGCCGTTCATCTGGATGATCCTGGCCTCGCTGATGACCTCCGCGGAGGTCATGGCTCGTCCCCTGGTGTGGTTCCCGCACAGCCCGCAGCTTGAGAACTACATCCGGCTGCGAGAGGTCCTGCCCCTCGGCAGGATGTACTTCAACAGCCTCTTCGTGGCCCTGACCACCACCTTGGGCATACTGCTCACCAGCTCGCTCTCCGGGTACGGCTTCGCCAAGTTTCAATTTCCGGGGCGCGATCTCCTTTTCGTCTTGGTGCTGGCCACCATCATGATCCCCTTCTTCGTCGTGCTCATCCCGGTGTTCTACATAGTGAAGGAGCTCGGTTGGGTGAACTCGTACTGGGGACTGATAGTACCGAACATCGTGACCGCCTTCGGCATATTCCTGATGCGCCAGTACATGCTGAGCCTGCCGGAGGAGCTGCTGGATGCGGCTAGGATAGACGGCGCGTCGGAGTTCCGGATCTACTGGCAGATCGCCGTCCCTCTGAGCGCTCCGGCGCTGAGCGCGCTGGGCATACTGGCTTTCGTCTACCAATGGAACAACTTCCTCTGGCCGCTCGTGGTGGTGAGGTCCTCGGACATGTGGACGATCCCGCTGGGGCTCAACAGCCTGAAGGTCTACGCCAGCAGCCCACAGGTGATCAACCTGCAGATGGCGGGCTCCGCGCTGGCGATCGTCCCGGTGGTGCTGGTGTTCCTGGCGCTGCAGCGGTACTTCGTGCAAGGTATAGCTATGACTGGTATGAAGGGGTGAGGATCCATGGATAAAGCATACATCTCCGTTCGGCCCTATCGGGCCACCGATGAGGAGGCCCTGCTCAGGGTGTGGAACTCGGCGCTGGTGGTGGACCCCATCAACCCCGCTACCTGGCGCTCCAAGGTGCTGCTCGATCCCAACTTCGATCCCGAGGGCTGCCTGGTAGCCGAGTGCGACGGGCAGCTGAGGGGCTTCGTCCTGTCGCTCAGGCGGCGGGTGCCGTTCTTCAACGACGGCCTCCAGCCGGAGCAGGCCTGGATCACGGCCTTCGGGGTCGAGCCGGATTGGCAAGGCAGGGGTATCGGGAGCAGGCTGCTGGATGAGGTGCTGCAGCGGCTGAGGAGCCTGGGGGCGAGGACCGTCGCGATCTCGCCGTACGTGCCCAACTACTTCACCCCCGGCGTCGATGTGCAAGCCTACGGGAGGGCGGTGGAGTGGCTGCTGCGCGATGGCTGGGAGGTCGTGGAGCGTCCCCTCAGCATGCGCGCCGAGCTCACGGGCTTCCAGATACCGGCCCATATCCAGGAGGTGGAGGAGAGGCTGCGCGGCGAGGGGGTGGTGGTGAGGGAGGTCGAGCCTGGGGACATAGTGCCTGTGCTGGCATTCGTCCAGCAGCACTTCACCTGGGACTGGCACCGTGAGGCCTCGGGGGTGCTGGGGGACCTGTTCGTTGGGGACCCTCGCACTGTGGGCATGATGGTGGCCTTCCGGGGGGAGGAGGTCGTGGGGTACGCCCAGCACAGGGCCGAGCGCTTTGGCCCCTTTGGGGTGAACCCCGACCTCAGGAGCCGCGGCATAGGCAGGGTGTTGCTCGCGCACATGCTCCTGGAGATGCGGAAGAAGGGTTATCACGCCGCGTGGTTCCTCTGGACGGGCGACTACGCGGCGAAGCTCTACTCGCAGTGCGGTTTTCATGAGGTGAGGCGATTTGCCGTGCTCAAGAAAGATCTGTAGGAGGTGAGTTGTGGAATCGCACAGGTGCATCATGGTAGTAGGGGCCCACGCCGCCGATGCCGAGATCATGGGCGGAGCCGCCGTGCTGCTGCACGTCCGCGCGGGCTGGCGAGCGGTGCTGGTCCATATGACGGGAGGTGAGAAGGGCAGCCCCACCCTGACGCCGGAGGAGTACCTCCAGATCAAGCGCGAGGAGGCGCAGCGGGCCGCCGAGATCCTGGGGGCTGAGTGCGTCATGCTCCCCTATCCGGACGGCGAGCTACCGGTCAATGAGGAGGCGCAGTGGATGGTGGCCGACCTCATTCGCAAGCATCGGCCGTCTGTGATCCTCACCCACTGGAGGGGGAGCTTCCACAGGGATCACAACAACACCCACGATAACGTGATGGCCTCGCTGTTCTTTGCAGGGCTGAAGGCGTTCAAGCGGGAATATCCCGAGCACTCGCCGTCCCGGGTGTACTTCGCGGAGAACTGGGAGGATATGGAAGGCTTCAGGCCCGAGGTGTACCTGGACGTCACCGAGGTATGGGACCGGTACCTGGAGGCCATCCACGCCTACAGCCTCTTCCGGGGTGAGGTGGTAGCCTTCAGGTACGAGCAGTGGTACGACGGGGCCAGCCGCATGCGGGGGGCGGAGGCGGGCTGCGAGCGCGCCGTGGCGCTCATGCGCCCCGCCGGCTACTACAGCGTCAGGCAGCGTATGGGCCTCCTGGCAGAGTAGGTGGGGAGGGAGCGGTGCCCTGGCGCCGAGCCCACGCTGCCCCGACGGCGGCTCATCTCCCGGCCCTCACAGCGTCTAGCCTCCAGTGAGGGCCGGGCCATTGGGGACGTGCGAAGCTTCCCGTGGGGAGGGATTTGCCTCGCGTGCGGGCTGCGAGCGCGCCCTGGATCCGCCGCAGTACTACCCCAGCGGGTGGCTGAGAACCACACCTTGGGGTGTGTCGGGCCGCGATCTCCCCGTACTACCATGAGGGTGCAAAGCTCGCAGCTGGAGGCAAGATCATGAGGGTGCTAGTACCGCTGGATGGCTCTGATCTCTCGGAGAAGGCGATCCCTTGGGGCAAACTCTTGGCGAAGGGGCCATCCGGCGGCCTGGTCCTGCTGAGGGCGGTCTCGCCGCATATGTCGGCGGGGAACCTGCTCGAGGCGTTCAACGCTGCTGAGCGGTACCTGGACGAGAAGGCATCCCAGCTGAGGGATGCTAGTACGAAGGTCGAGGCGACCGTCCACATAGGGGAGCCGGTGGAGGTGATCGTGCGCGCGTCGATCCTGGAGGGAGCCGACCTGATCGTGATGACCACGCACGGGCGGACGGGTGTGGGCAGATGGCTGTACGGCAGCGTCGCCGAGGGCGTGCTCGCTCGCGCTCGATCACCGGTGATGCTGGTCCGAGGGTGGACTGATGAGTCGATGGCGCCGACCGAGGTCGCCACCATCTTGGTGCCCCTGGACGGCACGGACTTCGCCGAGGCCGCCTTGCCCCTTGCTAGAGAGATCGCGAGGATGCTTCCGGCCAAGTTGGTGCTGTTCAGAGTGGCCAGCGCGAGAGCGCAGCAGGGGGCGGTCCTGACCGAAACAGCCCCTGATACCTTCCGCTACTCAGAGGCCCCCGAAGAGGTGGCGCGGCTGGAGGCCGAGAGCTACCTCCAAAGGATTGCCAGCGATTGCGGGCGGCACGGGGTGGACGCCGAGGTGGACGTGGCCCTCGGCGATCCGGGGAGGGAGATATGCCGGGCGGAGCGCGGCCACGGGGCGGGGCTTGTGGTGATGACCACGCACGCTCGTACCGGCCTCGAGCGGCTGGTGCTGGGCAGCGTGGCGACCGAGGTGCTGCGCTGCGGCGCCGCCCCGTTGGTGCTGCTTGCCAGGCGTCCTTAGGCGCGGGCTGAGGGTGACAAGGGAGGGAAATGTCGTGGATACGGATCGTGACGTAAAGGTGGCCGTGGTGTACTACTCAAGGTTCGGCTCGGTGGCCGCGATGGCCCAGGCGGTGGCGGAGGGCTGCAGGCGAGTGCCAGGCGCTGAGGTCCTGCTGTATCGCATAGGCGAGGAGCCGCCGCCGGAGCTGGCAGACCTGCGAGCCGCTGATGCCCTCGTAGTGGGCACCCCGGCGTACTTCGGCAACGCGGCATCGCCGGCGCTCTCGTTCTTCGAGACCCTGCTCTCTGGGCAGGTAGGCGCCAAAGTCGAGGGCCGGGCACCTTGGTGGCACCAGATGTTCCAGGACAAGGTGGGAGCAGCCTTCGTCAGCTGCGGCGCGGAGCACGCCGGCAGCGAGCATGCCCTGCAGGCCGTGCTCAGGCTCATGATGCACCTGGGGATGGTCGTGGTGACCCCAGGACTACCGGAACCTATGTTCGTGGAGCATAGGTCCCCTTACGGCGCTGTGGCGGTCGCTGGTCCGGGCGGCGACCGACCTCCGAACCTGACGGAGCTGGATGCCGGCCAGGGAGCTGGGGGAGAGGGTCGCCACGGTGGCCATGTGGCTGCGGCTGGGGCGGATCGCCGCGATGACCGCCCTACGCCGCGTCGGCCGTGGAGGAGCGNNGGTCGGGGCCTCGCCAGGGACCGCTCTCGAGATCTACCCTAAGGAGAAATCAGATGATGTCCAACACTCACGAACCCACTACGCTGAGGAGGATCGTGGTGCCGCTCGACGGCTCCGAGCTCGCTGAGCAGGCGCTGCCGTATGCCCAGGTCCTGGCGGAGCGCAGCGGCGCGGAGATCTTGCTGGTGCGGGTGGTGCCTGCCGAATGGCCTGGTGGCCCCGCGGAGGCGCGAGAACACCTCCTTGAGGTCCAAGAGGCGCGCAGCTACCTAGGCGAGATAGCCGGCAGGATCGAGGCCCGGGGGGTGAGGGCGCTGAGGTCCGTGCTGCAGGGGGTGCCGGCCGCGCGGATCGCCGCGGAGGCGCAGGACGCCGACCTGATCGTGATGACCACGCACGGCCGCAGCGGCGTGTTTCGGTTCCTGTACGGCAGCGTCGCCGAGGGCGTGCTCGCGCGGGCGAAGGTGCCCGTGATGCTGGTCCGGGCATGGATACATAACCCCGACGTCGATAAGCTCGACCAGGCCCCCGTGCTGCTGGTGCCCCTGGACGGCTCGGCGTTTGCCGAGGCCGCCATCCCATTCGCGGCGCTGCTGGCCGATACCTTGGGGGGAGAGATGGTGCTGGTGCGGGCCGTGTATCCCCCCACCCTCACGCTCGCCAACGAGTGGATGGCGACCTCCTACCTCCAGGAGGAGCTGGAGGTGCGGGAGGAGGGCGCCCGGAGCTACCTGGAGGCGGTGGCTCGTAGGTGGTCCGGCGGCGGCAGGAGGCCGCGCACGTACGTGGGCGTCGGGGCGCCGGTCGAGGTGATAGATGACGCGGCCCGCGAGGTGGGGGCGGCGTTGGTGGTGATGGCCACGCATGGCAGGGGCGCAACCACTCGGCTGTTGCTGGGCAGCGTGGCGCACTCGGTGCTCCTCAAGGGCACAGCTCCCCTGGTGCTTGTCCGCCCGATGGGCGGTGCCGGGGAGGAGGCGAGCACAGGCAGCGCCGCCGCAGTGGGTGAGGAGGGCGGCCATCCTAAGGGGTAGGGCAAGACTGCCCTCTAGGTAGCGCGGAACGACCCCATGGAGTGTTCTGGCTGAGGGCTCGAAGGGCTATGCTGAGAACTGGAAACGGCTCTAATAACCTAACGGGAGGTACTTACGATGAGAGTTGCTACGGCAGACCCCACACAGATACCGGAGCCCAGCATCACTCGGTTCTTGTTCGCCGACTCCAGGATGGCGATCTTCTGGCTGGTGGTGAGGCTCTACGTGGGCTACGAGTGGCTGCGAGCTGGGTGGGAGAAGATCGTTGACCCATCTGGAGTCTGGGTGGGCTCCAAGGCCGGGGCGGCGGTGGCGGGATTTGCCAAGGGGGCGCTGGCCAAGACGGGCGGCGAGCACCCCGACGTGCAGGGGTGGTACGCCTGGTTCCTGCGAGAGCTGGTGATCCCCCACGCCACGCTGTTCAGCTACCTGGTGGCGTGGGGGGAGGTGCTGGTGGGCATCGCGCTGATCCTGGGGGTGCTCACGGGGATAGCGGCCTTCTTCGGTGCCGTGATGAACGCCAACTACCTGCTGGCGGGCGCGGTCTCCACCAACCCCATCCTGCTCATCGGGGCCATAGGGCTCATGCTCGCCTGGAGGATAGCGGGGTACATCGGTCTCGACAGGTACGTCCTGCCCCTGGTCGGGGTGCCGGGGCACGCGGGACCGGTGGCCGAGAGGATCCTCCATCGCCATGCCTCTCCGGCGGTCACGCCTCGGTAGGCATGCGCTCCAGATCTCTGCCGGCCGGCTCTTGCCGGCCGGCCCTTAGCTTTCTCAGACGGCAGCGGATCGAGGCCCTCGTCCTCTAGGAGAGCGGGCGGGTGGGGTCGTGCTGCTTGCTCTTGAGGTGGGGGAGCTTCCTCCGAGTCAGCCGGCACGGGCTGGCCGGGGGCAGGGCCTGCTGTCGGCTTGGGTAGGTAGGCGCCCGAAGCCGTGCCCTGAGGCACTTGATGAGAGGAGCTCGAATCATGAGGGTTCAACATTTGGAGAGGAAGCTGCTGGCTTTGCTGGACGGCTTCTTGGGGCTCACAGCCCTTGGAGGAGGTCTCGGCCTGCTGCTGGGGTACACGCCCCCCTATCGACATGCTCCAGGGCTCGCCGTTTGCCAGCTACACCGTTCCGGGCCTGGCGCTGATGCTGCTTGTAGGGGGTAGCGCGATGGTGGCTACGTGGCTGCAATCCAAACGCCATCCGCTGGGTCCACAGATATCTCTCGTGTCCGGCCTAATGCTCATGGCTTTTGAGGCCGTGGCACTGCTAGTCGTCGGCTACGCTTGGCTTCTGCGTTGCCATTGGGCTCGCGATCGTTGCCCTGTCCCTGCGGCAGCAGTTCCGGCACCCCAAGGAAGGCCGCCGTGTGTGAGCAGGGGATGGGCGAGCGCCAGCTCTCGGGTTTGAGCGAGCGGGAGGCGGGTAGGAGGCTTCGGGAGGTCGGCCCCAACGAACCTGTGCAGGGGAGGCGCGTCGGGGCCGTCGGCCGGCTGCTGGCGCCTCTGGCCAACCCTTTGTCGCTCCTCCTGCTGACCGCGGCCGGGGCTTCGGCGCTCGTTGGCGAGCATGTCAACGCCGCCATCATCGTGGCGATGGTGATGCTCTCCAGCGCCCTCAGCTACCTGCAGATCCACCGCTCGCAGCGGGCGATCGAGCGGCTGAGGGCCCAAGCCGTGCCCACCGCCAAGGTGCTGCGTGATGGAACCTGGCGGGTCGTCCCACGCCGCGAGGTAGTACCGGGGGATCTGGTGAGGCTCGTGGCGGGGGATCCCGTGCCAGCCGACGGCTGGCTGCTGGTGTCCGAGGGGCTGCAGGTACAGGAGTCCGTGCTGACCGGCGAGTCCCTGCCGGTGGAGAAGCCGCCAGGCAGGGACTCGCGCGTCTACCTGGGCACGTACGTGTTGAGCGGCAGCGGCGTCGTGTGCGTCACCGCCACGGGGGCGCGCACGCAGTTCGGGGAGATCGCGGCCAGGCTATCCGAGCGACAGCCTGAGACCGAGTTCGAGCGAGGGCTGCGGACGTTCAGCGTCCTCATCCTGAGGGTGATCGTGTTCTTGGTGGGGTTCGTGCTAATGGCCAGCCTCCTGCGGAGGCGCGACCCTCTGGAGGCGCTGCTCTTCTCCGTTGCCCTGGCGGTGGGGCTCACGCCCGAGTTCCTGCCCATGGTCACGACGATCGCCCTCGCCCACGGCGCCATGAGGATGGCCAGTCACCACGTGATCGTCAAGCACCTGCCGGCGATCCAAAACCTCGGGAGCATCGACGTGCTGTGCAGCGACAAGACGGGCACGCTCACCACCGGGGAGATGCGGCTGGTGGAGCACCTGGATGCCCTGGGCTCGCCGAGCGACAGGGTGTTGGAGCTGGCCCTCCTCAACAGCTACTACTCTGCGGGAGCAGACAACCCACTGGATGCCGCCATCCTCGCCCACGTAAAAGCCCCAGCCCCCAGTTACATCAAGGTGGGGGAGCTGCCGTTCGATTTCGATCGACGTAGGTTGTCGGTGATGTTGGGAGGCAGTGAGGGGTACCTGTTGGTCACGAAGGGGGCTCCGGAGAGCGTGCTCCCCCTGGACGAAGCGGCGCGGGAGCGCTGCCTGCAGGCCCCAGAGCGCCTGGGCGCTCTGGGCCACAGGGTGCTGGCTGTGGCCTACAAGCTGGTGGATCAGCCCTCTCAGCTAGCCGAGTCGAAGCTGGTGCTGGCGGGGTTCCTAGCCTTCCTCGATCCCCCGCTGGACGACGCCGGGAGCTCGATCGCCGCGCTGGCGGCGGATGGGGTGAAGGTCAAGATCCTCACCGGGGATAGCGAGCTGGTGGCCAGGCACGTCTGTGCCAGCGTGGGCGTGGATGCCTCGCGCGTCGTCCTAGGGGCGCAGGTGGACGCACTCGATGACGCCGGCTTGGGGCGGCTCGCCGAGGATGTCCAGGTGTTCGCCCGCGTGTCGCCCGCCCAAAAGAGCCGCATCATCCTGGCGCTGCGTGGCAGGGGCCACGTGGTGGGCTACCTGGGGGACGGCATCAACGATGCTCCGGCCCTGCGGAACGCCGACGTGGGGATCTCGGCCGCCAAGGGGGCGGAGGTGGCCAAGGATGCGGCCGACGTCGTGCTATCGGAGCGCAGCCTGCGAGTTCTCCACGAAGGGATCGTGCACGGTCGCAGGGCCTTCGGCAACGTCATGAAGTACATCTTTGATGGGCACCAGCTCAAACTTCGGGAACGTGATCAGCATGGCCGCCGCGGCCGTGCTGTTGCCCTTCCTGCCCCTGCTGCCCACACAGGTGCTGCTGAACAACTTCCTGTACGATCTCGCGCAGGTCAGCATACCCACCGATAACGTGGATCCGACCTTCGTGCGCAAGCCGAGGCGGTGGGACTTGGGCTTGGTCCGGGAGTTCATGCTGGTCATGGGGCCCGTGAGCTCAGGCTTCGACCTACTCACCTTCGCCGTCCTGCTCAAGCTGTTCCACTCTTCGGAGAGTATGTTCCACACGGGTTGGTTCGTGGAGTCCCTAGCGACCCAGACCTTGGTCGTGCTCGTGATCCGGACGTTCGGCAACCCCCTCGCGTCGCGGCCCAGCAAACCGCTGGCGGCGACGGTCGCGTCGGTGGTCCTCCTGGGCATGGCGCTGCCCTACTCTCCCCTGGCCGCCAAGCTGGGCTTCGTGCCGTTGCCCGCCGGCTACCTGCTGATCCTGGCGTGTCTCGTGGCGGCGTACCTGGTCGTGACGGAGCTGGTCAAGCGCTGGCTGTATTCGCGGCACCTGGGTCGGCCGCGGGACTCATCCCTGCAGGGGTAGCCTGACCGTGAAGGTCGAGCCTGATCCCTCCCTGCTGTCCACCTCGATCGTCCCGCCGTGTTGCTCTACTATCTGCTTGGCGCTCGCCAGGCCCATCCCGGTGCCGCCTATCCTCCCCTCCACGTTGCTCGCCCGGTAGAAGCGGTCGAACACGCGCCGCAGCTCCGCCGCAGGTATGCCGATGCCGTGGTCCCGCACCGTCAACACGCCTACCCCGCTGTTGGCGTCCCCCTCCAATCGGACGCTGACCTCTACGTCCCGCCCCTCGGGGCTGTACTTGATGGCGTTGGACAGCAGGTTGGCGACCACCCGCTGCAGGCGGGCGGCGTCCCACATACCGATGGGCTCCGGTTGGTCGATCTTGAGCCGCAGCTGGTGCCCCCGAGCGGTCTTCCTGAAGTCCTCGACGGCCTGCAGGGCGATCTCCGCCAGCGACACCGGGCGCCGCGCAAGCTCCAGCTCCTGGCCGCTCTGCAGGCGGGCTATGTCCAGGAGCTCCTGGACCTGGTCGGCCAGCTGGTGGATGGTACGCTCCATATTACCCAGTATGGCCTCGATGCCGGGATCCTCGCCTCGGCCACCGGTGGCGAGCCGCAGCCTGAGGGCCTGGAGGTACGTACCGGCGGTGGCCAGGGGGGTCTTGAGGTCGTGAGTGATCATGGCCAGGAAGTCGTTCCTGGTCTTGATCGCGGCCTGCAGCTCCTGATAGAGACGAGCGTTGTCCAGCGCCACGCCGGCGCGCCGGCCGAGCTCCTCCCCCAGCGCCAGCTCCTCCTCCGTGTATCTGCCGGGCTCGCTGGAGAGGAGCAGTATGGTGCCCAGCACCCGATCTCCGGCCACGAGCGGCGCGCAGAGGTACGAGCGCGCCGCAAGCGCCTCCAGCAGGCGCAGCTGGCTGGAAGAGCCCCCCAACCCGGCCTCGTCGGGCCGGGAAGACAGGCAAGCGCGGCCGGTGCGCAGCACCCTCCACACTGGGTGGTCGCTGCCCGGCTCGGCAGCGTACTCGCCCAGCGCCTCCTGGAGGCGCGCTTCCAGATCGCTGTCCTTGTGGCTGATCGCCACCCTCTGGAGGCGGCCATCGCCCCCCAGCACATCCACGATGCAGCAGTCAGCTAGCCTGGGCACAGGCAGGCGAGCCGTCACCTGCAGCACGGTGTCGCGGTCGATGGCGGAGGCGAGCAACCTGCTGGCCTCCGAGAGGAATCGCAAGCCCTCCTCCAGACGCTTGCGAGGGGTGATGTCTCGCACCGCGGCCGACACGAGCAGGCCGTGGTCCGTGTCCAGTGGGCTGAGGCTGATCTCCACGGGGAATTCCGTGCCATCCTTGCGCCTCGCCCAGAGCTCCAGCCCTATCCCCATGGGCCTGGTACGGGGCGCTCGGTAGTACTCTTGGCGGTGGTGCCGGTGGATCTCTCTCAGCTGCTCGGGCAGCAGGATCTCGATCGTCTGCCCGAGCAACTCCTCCCTGGGGTACCCGAAGAGCTGCTCGGTCCGCGAGTTGGCGAAGAGGATCAATCCCTCGCGGTCGACCGTGAGGATCGCGTCGGGCGCCATCTCCAGCAGCTGCCTGAGCACGCCCTCATCCAGGCGATGGTTGTGGGCATCTGTTCTCATCTCCCCTCCTCCCCCAAAGCTTGCCGGTGCGGTCATTATACCATCGGTTGCGCAGCGGGCTGAGCCAGGACTACCCTAAGGGGTAAGGCTGGCTCCGCCAAGACCACCCTTAGGTGTGTGGTGCCCAGGCAGCCCACGCGCTATCCTGGGCTTAGGCGAGATAGGAGGTGCGGTGATGAAGGTGCTCGTAGCGTACGCCAGCCGATTGGGCTCGACGGCGGAGGTCGCCGAGTTCATGGGGGAGGAGCTGCGGCGCCTGGGAGCGGAGGTGGACGTGATGCCGGTGGGCGAGGTGCGGAGGGTAGCTCCCTACGACGCCGTGCTGGTCGGCAGCGGCGTCCGCCACATGCACTGGTTGCCCGAGGCCACGGAGTTCGTGAGGGTGTATCAGGACGAGCTATCTAGGAAGCCCGTTGCTCTGTTCCTCCTGAGCATGGTCATGAGCACGGATACGGCGCAACACCGTCAGGAGGCCATGCGGATGCTGGAGGATGCGCGCCAGATGGTGCGGCCGGTGGCCGTGGGACTCTTCGGCGGGGAGGTGGCTGGCAGGATGGTACCTTTCATGTCGCGGCAGCAGGTTGGGCTGCCGCGGTCGGAGGAGCACGACTTCCGCGATTGGGAGGCCATGCGCTCCTGGGTGCAGCAAGTATATCGGCAGCTCGCGAGGCTCAGCGGCCATAGCGCTGCCGACAAGGAGGTGAAAGATGAATAGGGATGACGCCAACGTGTGGGTCTACGTGCTGGTCGGCTCCGTCGCCCTGCTGTTGCTCATGCCCCTGATGGGCATGGGCGCGATGATGGGGTGGGGAGGCTGGATGCACAACTGGGGTTGGGGAGGGGCCGTGGGCGCGGTGCTGATGCTCCTCTTCTGGGGAGCCCTGATCCTGGGGGGGCGTGGGGCTAGTCCGATCCCTGTCCCGACGCCAGGATGACGCCGCGCTGCGCACGTTGCGCGAGCGCTACGCCCGCGGGGAGATCGACCGCGAGGAGTACGAAGAGCGTAGGCGCGTGCTGACCGAGGATGCGAATCGCTAGCGTTAGAGAGGAAGGTGGTTGGGATGCGGACCCTGCTGGTGCCCTTGGATGGTTCCAGGCTGGCCGAGCAGGCCTTGGCCTACGCCGAGGTGCTGGCTTCGAGGCTGGAGGCGAAGCTGCTGCTGGTGAGGATCGCCGAGCTTGACGATCGACGCGAGGCGTACCTGACCGCGAGGGACGAGGAGGCTCATCACGCCGCCGGGGAGTACGTGGGGGCGCTGGCGGAGGAGGTGTCCCAACGTGGGGTCCCAGCCCGGGGCGTGGTGCGGTGCGGGAGGGCGGCGGCGTGGATCCTGGAGGAGGCGAGGCTGCGCCAGGCGGACCTGATCGTTATGACCGCCCACGGGATGGGCTGCACGGGTCCGGCCGCGTGCGGCCGGGTCGCTAGCGAGGTGCTGTCGCGTGCCCAGGTGCCCGTGCTGCTGGTGCCCACCGACCCCTCGAGAGCCGTGGCGTTGTTGGCCCAGAGGCAACCCAGGATCCTCGTGCCTTTGGACGGGTCGCTGGCTGCCGAGGAGGCGTTGGTGGTGGCCAAGGCCCTAGCAGATCGGTTGGATGCTGAGCTGTGGCTGTCAACGGCCTACCCTCGACAGGAGGACGCGTCGCGACGGCAGATGGCGCTCACCAGGATCGAGGCACTGAGCTACCTGGCGCAGCTTCGGCTCCATCTGGCCCTGGAGGGCTACAGAGCCCGGATGGAGGTGCGCCCCGGGCCGCCGGCCGAGGTCATAGGTGAGGTCTATCATCACAGAGATGCGGCGCTGGTGGTGATGGCCACGCACAGCCGCATCGGGCGAGACTGGCTGCCGACTGGGAGCGTGCCGTCTCGGCTCATCGGGGATGGTACTATGCCGCTGCTCCTGGTACGGCCCCGCAGGTTCGGGTGGACCAACTATCTGTATCTACCGAGCTCCGACTGCCGATTGGAGCTGGACGGCTCCGGGCGCGCGCTCGTCTGGGCGGCGCTCAGAGCGCTGTCCCAAGCTATCCCGGACGGCGAAGAGGATGCTCGTAATATCCTACGGGATCTGGAGCGGACACTGCTATCCTCCGAAGGATAGCGTACGTCTCCTCCAAGGAGGTATCCAGGATGAGTTTCTTCCCAACAACTATCCTGCTGGCCACGGACGGCTCTCCCGACTCCAGGCTCGCCATGGTGGCGGCCGCGGATCTGGCCGGCAGGACAGGGTCCAAGCTGCACCTGATCCATGTCGAGAGGCCCAAGCGCCTGGCAACGCACCCCTTTGGGGTGGACGCCGGGTTCGAGGGGGCGGAGGAGAGCTCTTGGGAGCTGCTGCTGGGAGAGGCACGGGAGGTGGAGCGGTGCGGGGCCCCCGTAGCGGACATCCACTTTGTGGAGGGCAGGCCGTCCCAGGAGATCGTCAAGCTCGCGCTCGAGCTGTCGGCCGGGCTTGTGGCGATAGGTAGCCGCGGGCTAGGTCGCCTCCAGCGGCTGGTGCTGGGTAGCGTATCCGAAGGTGTTGTGCAGCGCGCTCCGTGCCCCGTGCTGGTCATGCGCGGTGGAGAGGCGGCCTGGCCCCCTCGGTGGGTTGTGGTGGGGGAGGATTTCTCCCCCGAGGCCGAGAGGGCTGCCGAGATCGCCTGCGAGCTTGCCAAGCTCTACTCAGTCAGCGCGACGTTGCTGTGGGCCTACCCCCCGCCACCTGGGGACGAGGCAGGTATGCCTCCGGCATGGGAGGAGCTGCTGAGGCTCGCGCTGCAGCACCTCAACGATCGGGCGTTCGACCTACAGGGGGTGGCTGGCCGTAGGCCGGAGATCCGGCTGGAGGCGGGTGACGCGGCGGAGGTGCTGGTGCGAGCCTCCGAGGAGTTATCGGGGCGGGCGCTCATCGCCGTGGGCCGCAGGGGACTGGATGCTGCCCAGCCTCCCGATCTCGGCAGCACCTCGATCAAGGTGCTGCACGCTGCTCCTGGCCCGGTCCTGATATGCCCTTCCAAGGAGGCGCCTCAGCCGTGAGGTATTGTCCGAGAGGGGCGGTCGTTTACGGCCTGCCGGACGGTGGTCTCGCTCGGCAGGAGGCTCCGCATGGCTAGCCCCGGCGAGCTGCGCGAGACGGTGCGTGACGCGGCCTCCCGCTACATCAGAGATCTGGTGTACGGAGCCAACGACGGCATCGTCACCACCTTCGCCGTCGTAGCCGGCTCCGCTGGCGCCGATCTCCCGCCCTACGTGGTCCTGATACTGGGGCTGGCCAACCTGCTCGCCGACGGCTTCTCGATGGGCGCGAGCAGCTACCTCGCCATCCGCTCGGAGTCGGCCACGCTGGAGGCGAGCGGCCGGGAACCGGACGACAGCTCACCGTTGCGGCACGCTCTGGCAACGTTTGGAGCCTTCGTCGTGGTGGGAGCCCTCCCGCTCATCGCCTTCTTGGCGCCGGTAGCGCCCCCGCACCGCTTCGCGCTCACCGCAGCGCTCGCGCTGACCACCATGTTCGCGTTTGGGGCCGCACGTAGCTGGGTGACGAAGCGGTCGTGGTGGCGGAGTGGGCTGGAGATGTTCCTCATAGGCGCCGCCGCGTCTGCGGTGGCTTACGCCACGGGCGCCCTTGTGGCGGTCCTGAGCGGCGCGTAAGGTGTGGCTCCGCGCGGAGCCACACCCCTGATTCTTAGGCCTCGGGAGCGCAGCGGGCTGCGGTGCACCCCTGGCCGCACATACGGTGCATGGGGGCGGTGGGGACCCACCGCCCCCATGCACCGGGAAGACGACCGTACGGTTAGGTTACCTCTCGGGCTCGCACGCTCGTGGGCTGGCCCTCGCCCCACAGCGGCCGGATGCGCGGGATGATCCAGCGATCCAGCCCCCACCAGCCGGCCGGTCGCCAGCCTATGATCAGCACCAGCTCCAGCGCGAGCATGATGGGGTTGGTGGAGACCGCGCCCGCCAGCAGGAAGTTGGCGTTCATGAACCCGCCGACGAGGGCCGCAACCCCCGTGAGCACCCCCAGGATCAGCGCGATGCCCACCAGCACCTCCCCCCACGCCACCAGGTAGCTGAACAGCGTGGCGTTGGGCAGCACCAGCTCTCGCAGGAACCAGGCGTACCACCCCTGCACGTCGGGGTGCTCGCCACTCGTCTTGGCCAGCGCCCCCTGCACGAACCCCCGCAGAGCTGCCCCGGCCTGACTGCCGGTCCAGGCAGGGCTGTTCACCTTATCCCACCCGGACGAGAGCCAGAGGTAACCCAGGTAGATGCGGATGGGCAGGAGGAGCACCGCCGCGTTGTACCCGTGGCGGAGGAACTGGTACCACCTCCATTCGCGATGGGGAAGGTCGTCAGGGCTGGGCGTGTAGTCCCCCGGCTTGTAGGCGCTCGCTAGCACCCAGGTAGTGGCTATGAAGAGGATCAGACCGACCACCAGCGCCGCGAACGCCAACGCCTGATCGGCCCCCCTCAAGCCGCTGTAGTAGAGCAGCAGGCCTCCTATGATGGCGGCTACCAACGCCCCCCACATCAAGTTCTGCTTGCCGTCACGCATGGCGTTACCTCCTTCATCTGGGTCTGGATGTGGGATACCCCACATCTGCTAGCCCAAGTGTACGCAGGGCGATCCCAGAGGGACAACACCCCAACAGGTGGTTTCGTCCCACACCTTGGGGTGGCTCCTTTGGGCACGGCCCCCTAGCCGGGGCTGCGCAGCCCCATGATGGGATCCCGACCTCGCAGTCACCCGGATCGCCCTGCCTCCTGACCTGGTTGGTTTGCCGGTGGGTCATGGTGTACGTCTTTGGGGCGACGTCCGCGGCACTCTTTGCGAGTACGTCATCGTCGGAGTGACGCGTTGTGGCGCTACCTCCTGCCTCCAGCCATGGATCGTCCACCCCGGGACCGGCTAGTACGGCGACCAGAGCACGAGCCCGGCTAACGTCACCTTTTGGGGTAGCCGCCAGACCACCCGCTTATGTTCCACCAACCACCCCACGTCGCGGTCCGCATCAGAGGCGGGGGATGTACTATTGGGGGAGAGCGAAAGGAGACAAGATGGGTAAGGGAATGAAGAGTGAACGTATGTGGGGGCTCGGGCTGATCCTGCTGGGCACGTGCGTGGCGGCCAGCTCGCTGCTGGGACCGCTCGTCCTGGAGGTGATCAGGTTCCGGGTATCAGCCAGTGCGGAGACACAACTGGTGGGCGGCGAGATAGTGTCGCTCCTGATCGTGGCTCCTATGGCCATAGCTGCCGGGCTGCTGGCGATCAGAGGGCACGATCTGGCTCCTCCCCTCGCGCTTGCTCCAAGCTTGTATGCCCTGTACCTGGCCTTCTCGCTGGTCCTGGGCGTCGACTACGCGAGGTATCCTGGCAACAACGAGCGGTTCTTCCCCCTGTACTGGGCGATCACCGTGCTGGCTGCCTACAGTACCCTGGCAGCTTGGGCGAAGCTGTCGCGGCGGGAGATACCCGAGCCAGGGACCCGACTAAGGTGGACGACCTCGGGCGTGCTCATACTCCTGGGAGTCCTGCTGGGGCTGACCTGGAGCAAGTCCATTTGGGATGTGCTCTCGGGCTCGAACGTTAGCCAGGAGTACCTGGGCGACCCCAACACCTACTGGGTCATTAGGCTGCTGGATACGGCCTTCGTCATCCCGGCGGCATTGGCCGCTGGCATGGGCCTTCTCATGCGCAGGCGATCTGCTGCCAGAGCGGTGTACGGCCTGCTGGGGTTCCTGATGTGCGAAGCTGGCGCAGTGGCCGGGATGGCAGCAGCGATGGCGATCAGGAGAGATCCCTTTTGCCAGTGTACCTTTCCTCGTGATCACGGCTATAGGCACCGTGGCTCTGGCCGTGCTGGCCGCTTGCTGGCTTCTGCTATATGCGACTCATAAGAGGGACATTGCGGATGCTGCGGTGATCCGGCAAGCGGCGTGACGATAATAGATGCTTGGAGGGAGATCATGGAGACACGCAGACTGTACCGCTCTAGGGAGGATCGAATGCTATCAGGTGTGGCTGGTGGGATAGCCGAGTACTTCGGAGTGGACCCTACGCTAGTTAGGCTTGCGCTGTTCTTTGGACTGCTGTTCACCACAGGACCATTGGCTCCCCTGGTGTACCTCATCCTGGTCTGGATCATCCCTAAGAAACCCATAGGCGAGTAGGTACAGCGATGGAGGAGTTGATATGAAGGTACTGGTGGCCTTTGCCAGCAAGCATGGCAGCACCTGGGAGGTCGCACATGCGATTGCCGATGAGCTGCGGGCACAAGGTGTGGAGACCGACCTCCATGAGGCCAGTAATGTCGGGGAGATCGCCGGGTACGACGGCGTGATCCTTGGGAGTGCCGTGTATATGGGTCGGTGGTTGGAGCAGGCGCGGGAGCTAGTCGCTCGACACGCCGTAGAGCTGGCAGAGCGACCTGTTTGGCTGTTCTCCAGCGGGCCCATAGGAGGCAAGCCATTGCCGGAGGAGGCGGTAGATGTGTCCGAGATTATGGAGACCACCAGGGCACGTGCCCACCAGGTGTTGGCTGGCAAGCTGGATAAGCACAAACTGGGCTTTGGGGAGAGAGCAGTCGTGTTGGCGCTAAGAGTCCCAGAGGGAGACTTCCGTGACTGGGAGCTCACCCGGCAGTGGGCACGGGGGATCGCTACCGAGCTCCATACACTAGTTGGCCGTCACCCTGATGGCTAACGTACCAAGGCGTTTGTTAGCGTACCACCGCTGCTGTGGCCGCGAGTTGATGGTTGGAGTTCCTGTCCCGCTCTTTACCTGCGCGGGCTTCATCGGGGCTTGATGCAAAGCTAAGGCGGATCATCATGACCGACGATGCGGAAGCATACGCTGGGTACAGTCCTCGGGACGTACCGGTCAGGGTATCCGGCGCGGTCGTGGGCCTCTCGCTGCTGGTCGCTCTGCTTGCGGCCATTGCGACGGCAATCGGGTTGCTGTGGCAAGGCGAGGGAAAACCTTACCTCTACGAGACGCTGCGGGGACAGACGGCTGAGATTCACGGGCGAGGTCTCTACCGCTACGACACGCTTTTCCAGGGCGCGGGAAACACGGGCACCGACCTCATCTCACTGCTGGGTATACCGTTGCTCCTGGCCTCGCTGACTCTCTATCGTCGCGGATCTCTGCGCGGTGGGTTGCTGCTCCTTGGGGCGCTCAGCTACTTCCTCTACGTCTACGCAAGCTACGCGCTCAACGTCGCCTACAACGAGCTGTGCCTGTTGTACGTCGCGCTTTTCTCGGCAAGTCTCTGGACGCTGCTCCTGGCCTTCAGGTCTATCGATCCGCAGGTGCTGGGGACCCATTGCTCGGTCCACATGCCGCGCCGCGTGCCAGCCCTCTTCCTGTTGGCAAGCGGCGTGGTGACCCTAGCCATATGGCTTATAGAGCCAGTATCCTCGCTCATCCAGCACGAGCCACCCCAACACTTGGATACCTATACTACCCTGTTCACCAACGCGCTGGACATGGCGGTCATTGTGCCCGCAGTGGCCTGCGCTGGCGTCCTGATAGGGCAACGCAGCCCCGTGGGTTAGCTGGTGGCACTGCCGCTGCTCGTGCTGGAGATATTCCTGGCACCGACGATCGGCCTTCAGGCGCTGCAGCAGGTGCGGTCGGGAGCCAGCTTCAGCACGGGTGAGGTCATGGCCCGATATTGGGCTTTGGAATGTTCGCCGTGCTTGCCGCCGTGATCGTGATCCACATAATGAGCAACATCCTGGAGAAGCTCCCCGCACGCAGGATCAGCCGCTGAAAACTTGCTATGATTGGACCAAAAGTCTGTGTACGGAGAAGGCTGATGGCGCAGGAAGTGGAGAGATATCGGCACAACTGGCAGGATGAGGTGGACAGCGCGGCGCTGTACAGGGCACTGTCGAGGGCGGAGCGTAACCAGCAGCTGGCCGAGGTGTACAGGAGGCTGGCGGATACGGAGCAGGCACATGCCGAGTTTTGGGCACGCAAGCTGCAGGCAGCAGGGGTGCCAGTACCGCCAGCGCGCCCGGGCTGGCGGACGCGCGTGCTGATGCGCCTGGCTTACTGGCTGGGACCCCAGGCGGTGCTGCCGACGATCGCCGACATGGAGCGGGCGGACAGTCACGGTTACTCGGGGCAGGTGGAGACCATCGGCACCGGTATGTCGGGCGAGGAGCTCTCCCACGCGCGGATCCTGCGCACGATCTCCGCTCGGGGACTACAGGGGCCGGCGCTTGCGCAGCTGGAGGGTCGGCACCGGGCGGCAGGAGGGAACGCGCTGCGCGCGGCAGTGCTGGGAGCCAACGACGGCCTCGTCTCTAACCTCAGCCTCGTGATGGGTGTCGCGGGTGCGGAGCTCTCGGGTCGATCCATACTGATCACGGGGCTTGCGGGGCTGCTGGCGGGTGCGGGCTCGATGGCGATGGGCGAGTGGCTCTCCGTGCAGAGCGCGCGCGAGCTGTACCAGCGGCAGATCCAGATCGAGGCCGCGGAGCTGCGGGAGATACCGCAGGAGGAAGAGGAGGAGCTGCGTTTGATCTATCAGGCCAAGGGCCTTCCCGAGCAGGAGGCCCGTGACCTAGCTCGCAGGCTGCTGGCGGACCAGGGGGCGGCGCTGGATACCCTCTCGCGCGAGGAGCTGGGTATAGATCCGGAAGAGCTAGGTGGGTCCGCGTGGGTGGCGGCGGGTACGTCCTTCTTCCTGTTCGCGCTCGGCGCTATCGTGCCGGTCGTGCCGTTCATGTGGCTCTCCGGGATCACGGCCGTGGGAGCCAGCCTGGTGCTCAGCACGCTCGCGCTGTTCCTCATCGGTGCGGCGATCACGCTGCTGACCGGACGCAACGCGGCCCGATCGGGACTACGGCAGGTGCTGATCGGGCTGGCCGCAGCGCTGCTCACCTATGGCGTCGGGCGGCTGATAGGGGTGACCATCTCGGGATGAGGCGCCGCGCGATGCGGGCAGCGACCGCCCAACAGGTTAGGACAGGACCACCCTTATGGGTGTGGTGCAGCCCATGGGATGTTGTTACCCTAGCTTAACATATCTGTAGTGGAAGGTTGGTTGATGAGGTACTCGATCGAGCTAGGGCGGGACCGGCAGGTGATAGTCTTGAGGGCCCAGGGGGAGGATTGGGCGCCACAGGGGGGGCAAGTGGAGCTCTCGGAGCTGGAGGTCGCCAGGTACGTCGATGTGGAGAAGCTCGCGCGATCCTGGCGTTGGGTGGAGTTCGAGCCGCGGAGGCTCGCCTACGGCTACCACCAACTGCTGTCTGCGCTCCTGGACGCTAGATCACCGTATCGAGCAGACGTCGCCGGGCCGTACTATAATCTAGGGTGTGAGAGTGCGTCTAACGCTTGCTAGGTTGAAGTGGGTCACGGTGATCGCGCCGATCCTGTTCATAGGGCTGCTGGAGCTCATCCGGCGCGCCCTCGGGGATGCCTTCATATCTTCCTGGGCGGGCTACCTGTTGCTCGGGGGGATGCTGCTCCTGGGGGCGCTGCTCTTCTCCGAGGCGGTGTTCAGGTACGTCGAGCACCTGCAAGAGCAGCTGAGGCATCAGAACAGCGAGCTGCTGGCGCTGCACGAGGCAGGGCTGGACATCTCGGGGGAGCTCGAGCTGGAGAAGGTGCTGCAGCGGATCGTGGACCGCGCCCGCCAGCTCGTGGGCGCGCGCTACGGAGCCCTATCGGTGCTGGGGACGGATGGGGAGGTGGAGTACTTCGTGACCTCGGGGATCACCCCCGAGGAGCGCGAGAGGATAGGCCCGCCCCCTCGAGGGCATGGCCTCCTGGGGATCGTGCTGGAGGAGGGCCGTAGCCTTCGCCTACGTGATCTCACGCAGCACCCTCGCTCGGTGGGGTTCCCCCCCAACCATCCGCCCATGCGATCCCTCCTGGCCGTGCCGATAGAGGCGCGGGGCAGGATATTGGGCAGCCTGTACCTGACGGAGAAGGAGGGAGCCCAGGAGTTCACCGAGGAGGACGAGCGGATCCTGTCCAGGTTCGCCACCCAGGCGGCGCTGGCGATCGAGAACGCGCGCCTGCACCGTCAGGTGCTGGAGCTGGCTATATCGCAGGAGAGGGCGCGCATAGCCCGCGAGATGCACGATGGCCTGGCCCAGGTGCTGGGCTACGTGAACCTGAAGACGCAGGCCGTGCGCACCCTGCTGGGGGCGGGGCAGCTGGAGCGTGTGGAGCAGGAGCTGGAGCGCATGGAGCAGGCGGCACGTGAGGCCTATACCGATCTGCGGGAGAACATCCTGGCGCTGCGGACGTCCCCCGACGCCCAGCGGGGCTTCCTCGAGACGCTGAGGGCGTACGTTGAGCAGTGGGAAGACCAAAGCAACATCCGGGCCGAGCTGGAGGTACACGTCTCCGAGGAGGGTCTGGGGCTACCCTCGGGGGCCGATCTGCAGCTGCTGCGCATCGTGCAGGAGGCGCTGGCCAACGTGCGCAAGCACTCGGGCGCGTCTCGCGTCAGGGTAACTCTGCGGGAGCAGGATGGCTGGCTGGAGGTGTCGGTAGAGGACAACGGCGTGGGGTTCGACCCCGGATCTCCCTCCCGCGGGGACTTCCCCAAGTTCGGGCTCTCGACGATGCGGGAGCGCGCCGAGAGCATAGGGGGCAAGCTGGAGATAGAGGCTGCTCAGGGCAGGGGCACCAGGGTCGTAGCGCGGGTCCCCCTGCGGTCCAGAGTAACTGCTAGGAGGTAGGGTATGCGAGTGCTGATAGCTGATGATCACGCCCTGTTTCGCGACAGCCTGCGCACGTTGCTGGAGGCGCGGGGCGTGGAGGTGGTGGGCGAGGCGGAGACGGGGAAGGAGGCCGTGGAGCTGGCGCGCGAGCTGCGGCCCGACGTGGTGCTGATGGACCTCAAGATGCCTGGGATGGACGGCCTGGCGGCCACGCGGATGATCAGCGCCGAGATGCCCGAGGTGAAGGTGGTGGTCCTGACGGCATCTGAGGACGACGAGGACCTCTTCGAGGCGGTCAAGTCGGGCGCGCTGGGTTACATGTTCAAAGATGTACGCTCGGACCAGTTCTTCGAGCTGCTGGAGGCCGCTTCCAGGGGGGAGCCTGCCTTCACCCCGGGGCTGGCTCGGAAGCTCCTGCGCGAGATGAGCAAGCCGGCTGGGCGCGCTGAGCGGGAGCCCGAGGTGCTCACCGAGAGGGAGCAGGAGATCCTCGAGCTGCTTGTGCAGGGGATAACCTCGAACAAGGAGCTCGCGGAGAGGCTGATACTCTCCGAGAACACCGTCAAGTACCACCTGCGCAACATCCTGGACAAGCTGCACCTCCAGAACCGCACGCAGGTCGTGGCCTATGCCCTCCAGCACGGCCTAGTGCGCCGTCGTCCCGACGGTCAGGAATGAAGCGTGGCCATGCCTTCAATCGCGCCGCAGGTGCTGTGGGCGCGTGAGCACTATGGGGACCTGGCTCCGCAAGAGCATGGCGTGCGCCACGCTGCCGAGCACCAAGCGGCCGGCGCCCGTGCGCCCGTGGGTCGCCATGACTACGAGCGCCGCCTCGCACTCCGAGGCCACGGCCTCGATGACGCCAACCGGGCCTCCCACCTTCACGTAGATCTCGGTCTCTCGTCCTTCCGAGGCTAGTCGCCGAGCTATCTCCGCCAGGTACGCCTCGGCTTCCTGCTCTCTGGTTTCCAGCTCCTCCGCCAGGTAGGAGGCCACCATCCACTCCTGCGCGAGCGTGGCGGATGGGGGATACACCGCGCGCACGAGCGCCAGCTCGCCGCCCAGTGCGTCGGCCAATCGCCTGGCCACCGGTAAGGCCTCCTCTGCAAAGGCCGACCCGTCCAAAGGCACCAAGATACGCGGTGCGTGCGCCAAGGCTTCCCATCGCGGCTGCATCTGCCACGCTCTGACCATCAGGATGGGCACGGTCGATCGGGTCAAGACCCCTTCGGCGACGCTGCCGTACAGCCACCTGCCTATACCGGTTCTCCCGTGCGTGGCCATCACGATCAGGTCGGCTTGCCGTAGCTGAGCCTCCTCGGCTATCCACCGCACAGCGTCGCCCAGCGGCACGGAGGTCTCCACCTGGATCTCCCCAGCGGCCAGCCGGCTGGCGACCTCTGCCAGGTACTCATTGGCCTCGTGCACCTCTCTGAGATGCGCCTCGATCGGGTCGGGCACCCCGCGGGGCTCGGGCACGGCGCGCAGCAAGATCACGCCGGCGCCGCTCCGACGCGCCAACGCTTCGGCGTACGGCAGCGCCTGCTCAGCGGCTAGCGAGCCGTCCAGCGGCACGAGCAGCTTCCTGATGGACTCTGTGTTTAGGGCTTCCATGATCTCCTCCTACGTCTTGATCGTTGGGTTGGAACCTAAGGGGACTTATTAGCTTGCCCCTGCGCTCGGGATATCTGGTCCAGCAGGCGAGCTACACGCGCCCTTGCCTCCTGGTCATCGGCTGGCAGCGTGCGCGCGTACGCTGCCAGCGCTGTCCTGATCAGCGAGGCGTCCTCGGCGCCTAGCTGCAGGCTCAGCCGGGGCCTGTCGGCCGGGACGTGGCCCTCGCCATCCTGCGGCGAGGCCGCCGTGGCCGCGCGCGGGGGCACCATCACCAACGGCGTTGCGCCGACGTGCAGCACCTCCTCGGCCGTGCTACCCAGCAGCAGGCGCTTGATCCCGGTGAATCCGTGGGTGCTCATCACCATGAGCCCTATGTCCCGCCTTCGGGCGGCGTCCGCCAGCGTCTTGCCGACCGTCTCGCCCACCTCGGACACGCACACCTCCACCATCACGCTCCTGCCGCGCTCCGCCATCTGCCTGGCGAGGCCCTCCAGGTAGCTCTGGGCCTCGGCCGCGCCCGCCTGGATCTCCGACTCCAGCAGCGGCCAGACCGCCCTGTCAGGGCCGAACACCAGGTCGGGAGCCGGCACCGCCCGCACGAGCGCCAGCTCGCCGTGCAGGGCATCCGCGAGCCTCTCGGCCACCGGCAGGGCCCGTTCGGCGAACGGCGAGCCGTCCAGCGGCACCATGATGCGGGGGTGGTCGGCGATGCGGTCGGCGACGGTGGGATCCTTCCAGGCCCTGGCCAGCAACACCGGCACCTCCGCCAGGCGCAGCACGCCCTCGGCGACGCTGCCGTACAGCCATCTGCCCACACCCGTCCGCCCGTGCGTGGTCATCACGATCAGGTCGGCCCCGCGTCGTCGTGCCTCCAGCGATATCGCCTCGGCCGCATCGCCCTCGAGGATCTCGACCTGGGGGATCACCCCGCTCCGCCCGAGCTCCTCGGCGACCTGCTGCAGGTAAGCCTGAGCATCCGACCTGGCGTCGCCTTGTGCCGGGTCCTCCCAGACCACCCTGACCAACAGGACGCGTGCTCCCGTAGCCTGGGCCAGGGCGCGAGCGTAGGGCAGCGCTCGCTCACCGACCTCCGAGCCATCGAGAGGCACCAGTAGGCTCTCGATCATCCCTTCCGCCTGTGCATGCTTGCGTGAGTCCATCGCTCGCTCCTTTCTCGCTGTGCCTCCGTCTCCAAAAGCCGCCATAGAGCCACCCTCCCCCCTCCTCAGCGCTCTCCCATGAGCACGGTCGGGTCTCCCTGCCCGCGCACGGCAGCAAGCTCCGCTGGGTCCAGCAGCTCCTCGGGCGCGATCTCGAGCCCCTCGGCGATCGCGACCAGGGCGTGAGCCCAGGTGCAGCGGTTGGCAAAAAGCATCCCGTCGATGCTGAGCGTCCCGCCACGGTTGATATAACCCAGCGCACGCGTGCGTCCAGGGCCCGTGTCCAGGGGGCGCACCGTTCCCAGGAAAGGCTCTGGTCTCGTGTGTACGAGGAAGAGCCGGGTCGCGGCCTTGGGAGGGAAGAGCGTCGCCACGGTCTCCGGGGACGCCACGTGGGTCGCCTCGATGCTATCCCGGGGCGTCCGGAACCTCCCAGGCTCAAGGATGTACACGACCGAGTGAGGGATACCCCTGGCCTCGAGCCTCCTCGAGGCCAGCAGGGCTTGCTCCAGCTGGTAGGCTCCCACCGCCCCCAAGCAGCACCTCCTCGTCGCCTTTGCCCCGGAGGCGCCAAGCCCCATGCTCGATCAGCGCCGCGGCCTCATCCGGCTCAAACCGNACGGGCACGGGGTTCTTGGGCACGACGACGGCCCAGATCTGCCCNCGGGTCCCGTACGCCGCTCGCAGGGTCGCGCTGGCCGTGTTCCAATCAGCTGGGAACACCACACGGGAGACGTCGGACATCTCTCCCATTAGGGCCTCGGCCAGCGTGGGGTCCTGGTGGGATTGCTCGTTCTTGGCGTTCTCCCAGGTATGGGACGTCAGCACCACCGGCACCGACAGCCAGCCAGGGTCGTAGCCGGCTTCCCTCTGGTGACGGGCGAAGATCAGCTCTTGGCGGATGGCGCCCAGCATCTTGACGGCGAACGCCTCGTAGGTCACCACCAGGTTGATGCCGCCCTTGTTGGCGAGCGCCGCGGACACCACGGCCTCCTCGTTGAGCGCGGTGATCACCTTGCCGTCCACGGCCTCGGGCACGTGGGGCTCTGGGTCGGTCACGCGGTGCTTTAGCATCTCCAGGGTGGCGTGCATGCGGTTGCTGCGCATCTCATCTGGGTTGCCCACCCTCGGGCGCAGCTCCGGATTGGCGCGGAGGACCCGACAGAAGTAGGCGTCGATGCCGGCCATCGGGGTGACCCGCGCCTCGGGCGAGGGGTCCCGCCACTCCGGCTCCGGGAGATCAGGGGCGAGCACGTGACGTTTGGCCAGCGGGTTGTCCCGCTCTCGCGGCCTGTGGGTGAGCTCGTGGTTGTTCAAGATACTGACAGCGCGCTCGATCTCCGGCAAGGGCACCCAGAGCCTGCGCGCCCCGGCGTTGAACTCCGAGCGCGCCTCGAAATCGAACGCCGGGATAGCCCCGAGGGGCAGGTTGTGCGCGAGGTTGGTGCCCTCCCCCGGGAAGCCATAGCCCTTGATGGTCTCGGCTATGGCGTAGGGCAGCGGGACGGGATAGCGTATCTCACCCTCTCGGACCGCGCCGGCGAGGGCCGTGAGCCTCTCCTCCATCTCCAGGATGGCCCAGGCGAACGCCGCAGGGTCCCTGCCATCTATGTCCAAGGGATCGAAGCCGTTGAGGCGCAAGTGTTCTCGGAACCACTCGACACCTCCCTGCTGGGCCATGGTCGTGCGCTGGTCGATCCTGCGGCCGTTGGCTATCATGATGGGGCACACCAGGCCACAGTCCTCGGCCCGCCACCAGCGCGGCGCCCAGTCGCTGCCGCGCTGCTCCTCGAAGGAGCCATCGGAGAGGAACGCCACCAAGCGCTCCCCCGGCAGGGGCATGTGCACGTACTGGAGCTCGGCAAACCCCAGGTAGCCACCCTCCATGAGGCCCCCGGCCGTGTGCGCGTTCACGTGGCTGCCGCGCGGCGACTCCGGCCGGCCATCCGGCGTGATGGTGTAGGAGTAGAAGTCACGCACGAAGCGGGTCAAGCCCGCATCCGAGAGATCGTAGCGCTCGGCGTGGGCGTGGGACATGTTGCCCACGAGCAGGTTTACCGAGTCGATGGCGGCCACGCAATGTCCCTGTCCCATCAGCCAGGCACGAGTCACTCGGGAGATGGCGTTGGCTGCCAGGTAGCCCACGTAGGCCGGCACCATGTTGAGCGATCCCCCGGTGTGCCCCTCAGGGTTGGGCTTGAAGTCGGCCGCGTGCAGGTCGCGGCCATCGGTGTACACGTTGCGCGCGTAGGTCGAGTGGACCACGAGCCACATGCCTGCGCTCGTGATCCTGTCCGCTGCTGCCAGTATCCGGTAGACCTCCTCGGGCGCTGCCACCACCCCGCGGGCGTGCAGCAGCTGTGCCATCTCCCAGACGCGGACCTGCGTGAGATCTGTGTGCTCTATCACCCCGTAACCGGCGGCCCAACCTGCGAAATCAGGGCTCTTCTGCCGGTACAGAGCTGCCATCTCCTGCACCCTGATGGCTTCCGGGGCATAGCGTCGCTGCGTCATCTACATCTGACCTCCCTCATCTCCAATCTTTGAGACCACCCTGATGGCCTCCTCGGCCAGCACCGCGGCCTCGTCCACGGGGACGACCCACACGTCCAGGCTGTCCGCTCGGCTGATGCGGTGTTCGCCAGAGGTGGCCGCCGCGTTAGCCTCGGGGTCCAGCGCTACCCCGCACCACTCCATATCGCGCAGGATCGCCTGGCGCACCTGTGGGGCGTGCTCCCCCACACCTCCTCCGAACAAGATGCCGTCTGCGCCTGCCAGCACCGCCATGTAGGCCCCGACGTACTTGCGGGCCCGGTAGCAGTAGAGCTCCACCGCCAGCCTGGCCTCGGGACTGTCGGAGCTCAGGAGCACGCGCATGTCCCCACTGAGCCCGGACAGCCCGAGCAGCCCGGAGTGGTTGTTGAGCAGGTCGTCGAGCTCGTTGGGCCCCCACCCAAGCGCCCTCTGGAGGTACACCATCGCCCCGGGATCTACGTCGCCCGGGCGGGTGGCCATGACGAGCCCCTCCAACGGGGAGAACCCCATGGAGGTATCCAGAGGTCGCCCGCGGGCTATGGCCGTCGCCGAGCAGCCGGCGCCGAGCTGAAGGGATATGACCCTACCCCCGTCCTCCAGATCCGGGCGCAGCTGACGCCACCGCCGCCACATCGCCTGATGGGCGATCCCGTGGAAGCCGTACCTCCGGATCCCAAGCTCCCTGCAGGTCTCCAGGGGCAGCGCGTAAGCCCTGGCCACTGCCGGCAGATGGCAGTAGAAGGCGGTGTCGAACACGGCCACCTGGGGGACTCTGTCCCCCAACACTCGGCGGCACGCCCTGATCCACTGCAGCGCCGGAGGATTGTGCAGGGGGGCAAGCGGCGCCAGGCGCTCGATCTCTCCCTCAACGCCCGCGTCTATCAGGCGGGAGGAGGTCATGTGCTCGCCACCGTGCACCACCCTGTGCGCGACAGCCTCCACCTCAGAGGGAGCCTGCGCCAAGAACGACTCAAGCCAGGCAACGGTGATCTGCGTGCCCTCGTACTTCACCTCGGCAATCCGCCTGATAACCGCTCCATCGCCCTCGCACAGTCCTAGGCGCAGGGACGAGCTGCCGGCGTTCACGGTCAGCACGCGCATGCGCTCACCTCCCGCGTTGGGTGGGGCTCGGATGGGCCGTCCCCCACCGAGAGGTAGTTGCCGGAGAGGACCACGGTAGCTGCATCGTGCATGCTCCAAGTACCTTGCATCGCTGGTACCATGGTAGCCCAGGAAGATGCTTGCCGACACATCCTCCCGGATAGTCGTGGCGATCTCTGGGGGTGGTGTCCCAGCCACCCATCGGGGTGGGAGTCCAGCCTTGGCATCATCTCCGGCTAGTCCCGGCATGCCGGATCACCTTCTCGAGCTCAAGGGCCACGAGGATGATGGAGCTAGCTGCCAAGCTCAACAGCAGGTCCATCGCCGGCAGCCCCACCGTCCCAAGCACCGCCTGCAGGGGGCTGGCGTAGACCGCCACTACCTGCAGGAGCACGGTCAGGGCCACCGCCCCCAGCAGGTAGGGGTTGGACCTCGGGCCGAGGGTGAGCAGCAGCTTGCGTTCGGAGCGGGCGGCCAGCACGTGGGCCATCTGGGACAAAGTTAGGGTCATGAAGACCATGCTCTGCCACTGGGGAGCACCATGCCACCAGTAGATCGCGCCAAGGGCTAGGGAGATAACCCCCATCAAGAGGCTGGTCCAGACGATGCGGGGGGCGAGTCCTCCTCCGAGGATATGTTCGTCTGGGCTGCGGGGTGGTCGCTCCATCACGTCCGGCTCGGCGGGCTCCAAGCCGAGCGCGAGGGCGGGCAGGCCGTCGGTTACCAGGTTGATCCACAGGATCTGCAGGGGCAGCAGCGGCAGCGGCATGCCGATCAACGGCCCAAGGAGCATGACGAAGAGCTCTGCCACGTTGCTGGCCAGCAGGTAGCGCACGAACTTGCGTATGTTGTCGTAGATCGCTCGACCCTCCTCCACGGCCGCTACTATCGTGCTGAAGTTGTCGTCCAAGAGCACGATCTCCGCCGCCTCTTTGGCGACGTCCGTGCCCTTGAGCCCCATCGCCACGCCGACGTCCGCTGCCTTGAGCGCTGGGGCGTCGTTGACGCCGTCACCGGTCATCGCGACCACGTGCCCTCGCCGCTGGAGCGCTTGGATTATCTTCAGCTTGTGCAGGGGGGATACGCGGGCATATACGGACACCTGCTCCACCACGCTCGCGAGGTGGTCGATGCCCATCGCCTCCAGCTCCTTCCCGGTCAGCACATGGGTGTCGGTGGCGATGTCCAGGGCCTGGGCGACGCGCAGGGCGGTGAGGGGATGGTCTCCGGTGATCATGATCGGCCGTATCCCCGCGCGCCTGCATCGGGCGACGGCTGCGTGCGCCTCCGGACGAGGTGGATCCATCATGCCGATCATGCCGACGAAGGTGAGCGCCTGCTCGATGGGGGCGTCCATCGGGGGTAGGGCCTCCAGCGGCCTGTAGGCGATGCCGAGGACGCGCTCCCCGCCTCGAGCTATCGCATCTTGTGCCTCCAGCACCTCCCTACGGCGGGCGTCATCCATCGGTACCGCCCGGCCGTCGACCCAGAGGTAGCTGGACACCTGCAGGACGCTGTCCACGGCCCCTTTAGTGAACGCCAGGTAGGGGCTGTGGGGTGGTGGTAGGTGCTTGCCCCACCAAGGCGCCTGGGGCTTATCGGCCACGAGGTCGTGCCTCACCTGGTGCACGGTCGTCATCCGCTTGCGTTCCGAATCGAACGGCACCTCCGCAACCCGCGGCAGGTACCGCTCCAGCTCGAACTTCAGCAAGCCCCACCGGGCGGCAGCCACCACGATCGCCGCCTCGGTGGGATCCCCTACCACCTGGGGGTCAGCCTCCGCGGCCTCCTCAGGCGGCAGCCAGGCGTCGCTGCATAGGGCGCCGCCTAACAGGAGAAGTCCTATCCCGGGCCTATCGGCCTGGCCGCGGGCGGCACCGCTCGGGGATGCAGGTGGGGGCGTTCTCGCCCCCGGCACCTCCAGGACCGTCACCCTCATCTTGTTCTCCGTGAGCGTGCCCGTTTTGTCGGTGCAGATCGTGGTGACCGCGCCGAGCGTCTCCACGGCCGTCAACACGCGGATCAGGGCTCGGCGCCTCAGCATCCTCTGAGCGCCCAGCGCCAAGGCGATCGTCACCACGGCCGGCAGCCCCTCCGGCACGGCGGCGACGGCGAGGCTCACGGCCGTCAAGAAGACCAGCCGCCAGTCCTCGCCGCGGAGCAGGCCGAGCGCAAAGATGACCAGGGCGAGGCCCACGGCGACGCCCGCCAGCAACCTGCCGAGGTGGTTGAGCCTCACCTGTAAGGGCGTGGGCTGCGCCCTCACCGAGCCCAGCAGCGCCGCCACGGTGCCGAGCTCGGTGCTCATCCCGGTCTCGGTGACCACCGCCGTGCCGCGGCCGTAGGCGACGAAGGTGCCAGCGTACACCATGTTGTGTCGGTCGCCAAGCGGCAGGTCACCGGTGAGCGCGGCCACCTGCTTTTCCACAGGCTCCGACTCACCGGTGAGCGCGGCCTCCTGCACGCGCAGATTGGAGCACTCCAGCAGCCTACCGTCCGCGGGGACGATGTTGCCCGCCTCCAGCAGCACCACGTCTCCGGGGACGAGCTGCCCAGCCGGCAGCTCCAGCACCCGCCCCTCACGCCGTACCCTCACCACGGGCGCCGACAGCTGCCTGAGCGCAGACATAGCCCGCTCCGCCCTGTACTCCTGCCAGAAACCTAGGGAGGCGTTGAGCAGGAGGATTACGGCGATCGCCGCGGCATCGACGAGGTCGCCCAGGGCTAGAGATACGGCGGATGCCCCCGCCAGGACGAGGACCAGCGTGCTCCTCAACTGCGCGGCCAGAAGCTCGATCGGTCGCCTGGAACTGCGATCGGGCAGCAGGTTAGGGCCATACCTGTGTAGGCGCCTGGCCGCCTCGAGGTCGCTGAGCCCTTGATTGGGGTCGACCCTCAGCTGCTCAAGCACGCGGTCGACGTCGAGCTTATACCACTCGTGCGATCCTGCAGCGGTGCTACTTGCGCTCGACACCGCCGCTCCCTCCCAACGGTGGGTGCTGGTGCCTCGGGCGCGCAGCGGCCCCCTCGGTACCGCGCCCGAGGCACTCCCGTACCATCCTGGCTGCATCCCTGGCTAGCGCCTCCGGGTTCGCTTGGGTACCCACCAGCTCGTAGCCCGCAACCTCGGTGGGGATCAGTATCCGGCTGCCGGCGTACCCGGCAGCGGCCTCTGCTACCCCCGTCTCCAGCAACGCCCCCAGCGTCAAGATGAGGACATCCGCCCCAGCAAGAGCCGACGATGTAGCCTCGAGCTCCCTCGTCCCGGAGACCCTCACCTCGGCGCCCGGCAGCTCGTGCCGCAGACCGTTGGCTATCGCCTGCTGCAGGGGCGGATCCGCCACGACGGCGACTATGGTGCCGCCGCCGATATCCACTACGGTCCTGCCTGCCCTGCGCACCAGCACAGCGTGATGGGCCGCAATGGCGGCAGCGACGAGGCAGTACCCGAGCCAGCGACTGAGGTCAACGGCCGGGTTAGGTGGTGGTGCTCCCAGGACGAACTGCAGTATGACTCTCAGGAGCGTGACTCCGGTAACGATCGTCGCGGAGATGCCGAACAGGAGCGCCCCGTACAGGTAGATGCGGCGGGCGAGCGTCCGCTCCTCCGCGGGCGATCTGCGGACCAAGCTCTCGATGGCTCGCGCGGCGACGGCGTAGATCGGCAGCGCCACGGACGATAGGGCCAGATACGTGCTGAGCGGCTCGCGCCAGCCAGCACCGATCGCGTTCGAGGTCAGGACCATCTGCAGCAGCGTGTACACCAGGCCTCCGAGCCCAAAGAAGAGCGCAGCGAGCCCTACAGCTGCCGTCAGGTACCAGATCACCCTCCTGGCCGTATCCGGTCGTGCCGGGATATCCGCCAGCAACGCCTCCTCGGCCAGCTGTCGCCGATGGTAGGCCCAGATCGGCACCGCCACCAGGATCGCCGCGATCGCAAGTGTGTAGTCTTCCAGCACCGATGCCCAGCCCATGCCACCGAACGCGACGAGCAGGACGGCGCGCAGGAGCGAGGCGAACGCTCCCAGAGCGGCAGCCGCCGTTAGGGTGATCACGACCGCCGCGTACACCTGCCTCAAGGTCGACCGTGCCTCGTCCTCGCGCAGCGGCCCAGGCCGGCGGACGAGCTGCCGCGCCCACAGGTGGTGAGGCAGCCAGACCGCCAGTCCGGCCACGAGCCCTGCAACCATCCAGCCAAACGGAGGCGCTTGGCCTATCGCTGGCACCAGCCAAACCCGCAGGAGCTGGCTGATAAGGTTGGTCGCGCCCAAAGCCGCCGTCGCCAGGCCAAACGCCTGGACGACCACTAAGTACCAGCGGCGAAGCGTCGCGGGAGCATCGGCAGCCTCTACCACAGCCCTGTCGGCTCCCATAACTCGCCAGTGGTACGCCCATATGGCGCCATAGATGAGGAGGGAGGCGATGGCCCGAGGGATCCAGCCGGGCGTCAAATCAAGCCCGGACGGTCGCAGGACTCCGCCGATCAGGTCCTGGCTCGAGAACAGCAGCACGAGCATCGAGACGGCCAGCACCGCGTAACCGTACAGCCTGCGCACCGGCGAGTGCCGCTCCTCCGAACGATCTGCACTCCTCTGAGCCAAGGACCAGTGGAAGCCCCACAGCGGGAACCCTACTATGAGCAGCGCGGTGGCCAGGCTCAGCCGCTGCACCTCCTCTTCTGGGCTGCCAACCACGCTAGCCGATAGCCGCTCGAGCAGCACGGAGAGCATGCCCCGAGCTCCAACCGCCGCCAGCTGCAGGCCGAGGAACGCTGCGGCGTAGACGTATAGACGTCTTACGACGGCGATGCTCAGCCGCTCGCGGGTGATGACCCAGATAAGCAGCACCGGCGCCAACACCACAAGGCCGGGCGCGAGCACTCCTATTACGTTTGACCCAAACATGCTGTAACTCCTCCTGCAGTAGCCTTCCCGGGCGGTATCACTTGGTCACCGGCAATTCCTTAGGTACCAAGAGAAACGCCCCACCCGTGATCTTCCATGTGCCCGCCTCGCGTCGCAGGTACACGTCACGACGCTCAGTCCACTCCTCAGGACCGAACGGCCCAACGGGACCAAAGCGCGTTATGGCCACCTCCACCCTGGCGCTGTCGCCTTGCACCTTGGGCATGCCTACCTGGATCCTGCTGCCGCGGAGTTCTGACCCAAGCTGCTCCAGATCGTCGGCGGAGATGCGCCTCTTGGCATCTTGGGATAGATAGCTGTAGGCGCGGTCGAAGTCTCCGTTGTAGGCAGCCAGGTAGAACCGCTGTACCACTCCCTCTGGGGTGGTGGGCGGCGCTAGCTGGGGGCCCCATCGAGAAGGGATCGCGAGGGCGAGCAGGCCGAGCAGGATCAGGGGCGCCCCCTCCCAGGATGAGGATCAGCAGGCCGGCATCGGCCCGCTGCACGCGCGTCCTGAGTTTATAGGCCATCGCCCTACCTCCGTCGAACCTCACTCCCATTATGCCCACGGATATGCCGGAGCACCCCACCCCAAGGGGTGATTTATCCGTCGACAACGGGTAGTGGCCGTGTTATAATAGAGGCCATCCTCCGGGCGGCGGCCCGTGGTAGCATGGTGCAGAGGAGGATGGAGATGCAGAGGCGCGAGCTGCCTGCTGCAGCGCTGGCGGTGTTGGCCACCCTGGTGCTGCTGGTGCTCATCTACGTCGGATCGCGCGGGCTGCGGGACTTCGACTCCGCGCTGATCGGGTACGCGGTGGCCACGGTGTTCGCCCTGGCGGCGATCGTCTACCGATACACGCTCTGGCTCACGCGACCTCCCACCTGGCGGTACTTCAAGGCGGGCTGGACGACGTTCCTCTCCTGGCGGAACTTCCGCCGCTACACGACGTTGATCCCGATCGCCTGGTGGCGCGATATCTTCGGGCAGACGTTCATCCTCCGGCGCAGCCGGCAGCGGTGGATCATGCACATGTCGATCTTCTGGGGGGTGGTGATCTCCTGCCTCATCACCTTTCCGCTCACCTTCGGCTGGATCAGGTTCACCTTCGTGCCGCCTGACCACTACCAGCTGTGGTTCTTTGGCTTCCCGGTGTTCACCTTCCCCACGAGGGCGGGCACGGGCTTTGCGCTGTTCCACGCCCTGGACTTCACTGCGCTGCTGCTGATCATAGGGGTGGGCATCGCCCTGTGGCGGCGCACCACCGACGTGGGGCTGAGGACCACCCAGCGCTTCGGGTTCGACCTGGTGCCGCTCGTGCTGCTGTTCGCCATCGCCATAACGGGGCTGGCGCTGACGGCGTCCTCCCTGTGGTGGCACGGCAAGTTCTACTGGTTCATATCGCTGACCCACCAGGTGACGGTGGTGGCGTGGCTCCTGTCTATCCCGTTCGGCAAGTTCTTCCACATCGTCCAGCGGCCCGCGAGCATAGGCGTGACGCTCTACCAGACGGTGAGCCACGACGTGGAGCACTACGGTAGGTCGCAGGCCGAGCCGGGACGATGCCGGCGCTGCGGCGAGGAGCTGCCGTCCCAGCAGTTCATCGAGGACCTGCGGGCCACGCTGGGCGAGCTGGGGCAGGACTACGACCTGGGCGGCGATAGGGGGTGGCTGCAGGAGTACTGCCCCACCTGCAAGAGGGTGCTCCGCGGCCAGGCGTACTATGGCGGGGTTGGCAGGAGGTTCCTCTGATGAGCGTGAACAAGGACGTGTTCTTCCCGGGGCGCGACTTCAACTACGACTTCCAGTCGACGGGCGAGCCACCGATGGGCTGGGAGGAGGCCGATCGCCTGCCGGACGAGCTCGTCCCCACCCACTGCTGCTTCTGCGGCGTGCAGTGCGGGATGCACCTGCGGGTCACCGACGGGCAGGTGACGGGCGTGGAGCCGCGGGACTTCCCCCACAACAGGGGGAAGCTCTGCCCCAAGGGCGTCGTGGCCTACCAGCAGGTGAACCACCCCGACCGCCTGACGTACCCCATGATCCGCAGGGGAGGCAAGGGGAGCAGGCTCGAGAGGGCGAGCTGGGACGAGGCGCTGGACTACGTGGTGGCTCGCTGGCGCGAGATCCAGGCGCGCCACGGCAGGGACGCGGTCGCGGTGTACAGCGGCTCGTCGATGACGAACGAGAAGTGCTACCTCGTGGGGAAGTTCGCGCGCGTGGCGTTGGGGACGCGCCACGTGGACTACAACGGCAGGCTGTGCATGTCCTCGGCGGCGGTGGCCTACGCCCGCGCCTTCGGCATAGACCGCGCGCCGCTGCCGATGACGGACATCCCGCTGGCGGACTGCCTGCTCGTGGTGGGCTCCAACGTCGCCGAGTGCTTCCCGGTGATGATGCAGTGGCTGTGGAGGGCGAGGGACAAGGGCGCCAGCCTGATCGTGCTGGACCCACGAGAGACCGCCACCGCCCGCACGGCCGACCTGTGGTTGCCCGTGCGGCCTGGCACCGATATCGCCGTCCTGAACGCTATGCTCCGCCAGATAGTCCACGACGGCCTCGTTGACGAGGAGTACATCCAGCGACGCACGGTCGGCTGGGAGGCGGTGAGGGAGGTGGTGGAGAGGTACACCCCGGAGCTGGCCGAGCGGATCTCCGGCGTGCCGGCCGAGCGGATCGTCGCGGCGGCGCGGCTCTACGGGAGGGCGCCCACCTCGCTGGTGATGCACGCGCGCGGGATCGAGCACAGCACCCACGGGGTGGACAACTGCCTGGCCTGCATCAACCTGGCGCTGGCGCGCGGCCAGGTCGGCAAGCCGGGGGGCGGCAGCATGATGCTGACCGGACAGGGCAATGGCCAGGGGGGACGCGAGGTGGGGCAGAAGGCGAACCAGCTGCCGGGCTACCGGCACATCGATGTGCCCGAGGACCGGGAGTACATCGCCCGCGTGTGGGGCATCCCCGTGGAGGAGATGCCGTGGGAGGGGGCGGCCGCGACCGAGATGGTGGGGCTGATGGCGAAGGGGGAGATCAAGAGCTGCCTGGTGATCTGCTCCAACCTGATGGTCTCGCTGCCGGACGTCGAGGTGGTGGGGCGGGCGCTCAGCAACCTCGACCCGTTGGTGGTGATCGACTTCTTCATGTCCGAGACGGCGGAGCAGGCGGACGTGGTGCTGCCGGGCTCGGTGTGGTGCGAGGACGAGGGCACGACCACGAACCTCGAGGGGAGGGTGGTGAAGCTCAACCGGGCCGCTGACCCGCCTGGGGAGGCGCGGCGGGATGTCGACATAATTATCGACCTGGCCCGTCGCCTCGGTAGGGGTGAGTTCTTCCGCTACAGCTCCACCCGCGACATCTGGGATGAGCTGCGGGTGGCGACGAGGGGAGGCGTGTCCGATTACTACGGCATCTCCTGGGAGAAGATCGAGTCGCAGGGCGGGGTGTTCTGGCCCTGCCCGAGCGAGGACCACCCCGGCACGCCGCGGCTGTTCACCGAGCGTTTTGGGCACCCGGACGGCAGGGCGCGCTTCCACCCCGTGGAGTACACCCCTCCGGCCGAGGAGCCCGGGGGGGCTTATCCCCTGCGGCTGACGACGGGCAGGGTGGTGTACCACTACCTGAGCGGCAACCAGACCAGGCGGCTGGGCTTCCTGCGCTCGCAGGCTCCGGAGCCCTGGGTCGAGATCCACCCTCAAGTGGCCGAGCGGCTGGGCATCGCCGACGGCGAGCGCGTGCGAGTGCGCACGCCCAGGGGCTCGATGGAGCTGAGGGCGCTCGTCGTGCCGACGATCCGGCCCGACACGATCTTCATCCCGTTCCACTACGGGCACGAGCAGGCGGTCAACCAGCTCACCAACCCGGCCGTGGAGCCCACGGTGAAGATCCCCGAGTACAAGGTGTGCGCTGCCGCCGTCGAGAGGCTCGACTCCCCACGCGGCCCGACGGCGGATGGTGCGGTGCGGCACTTCACGCCGGAGAGCGCGCCGAGGATGTTCCCTTACGACACGGGGGAGTCCCGCAGCGAGCCGGAGAGGCGGGCGAAGACTTACTAGGGAGGGACGCGGTGGCGGTCATCAAGACGATGTTCGTGGATCCTTCCAGGTGCATCGGCTGCCGAGCGTGCGAGGCGGCCTGCCGGGAGTGCGACTCGCACAAGGGAGAGAGCATGATCATGGTGGACTTCATCGACCGGGGGCTCAGCACGGCCACCCAGCCGACCATCTGCATGCACTGCGAGGACCCCGTGGCCCCCTGCGCGCAGGTCTGCCCGGTGATGGCGATCCTGATCACGCCGGAGGGCGTCGTGCAGATGGCCGACCCCTCGCGCTGCATCGCCTGCCGGAACTGCGTGTACGCCTGCCCGTTCGGCGTGCCGAAGATGGACCTGGAGGGTAGGTTGATGAAGAAGTGCAACCTGTGTTACGATCGGACCTCGCAGGGCCTGCAGCCCTGGTGCGCCCAGGCCTGCCCCACGGACGCGTTGTGGTACGGCAGCTACGAGGAGTTCGTGGCCGAGCGGCGGGGCCGCGCCGTGAACCTCACGCTCTTTGGATCCCAAGGGGTGAGGACGAGGATCTACCACGTCCTGCCCGAGGATCGGCCGGCCCTCGACTTGGGGCTGCTGGAGAGGGCCGACCTCGCGGCGACTGGGATGGGGAGGGAGGAGCCGTGGGTGCTGTGATCGGGCGCGACCCAAGGTCCCAGGAGACTCGTGCGCGGGGGGACCGCTGGCGCTCGGAGTTCCCGTACCACTGGGACGCCGACGACCTGGTGTCGCGCCGCGAGCTGCTGTTCTTCGCCGTCTACACCTCTGGAGCGCTGTTCGTGAGCACCCTGCTGTTGGCGGTGCTCGGCCTGCTGCAGAGGCCCAGGCGGCACGCCCCGAAGCTGATCGCCAGGGTCGGCGACCTACAGGAGGGGCGCGCCATCTACTTCAACTACCCGGGGCCGGACGACCAGGCGATGCTCCTCTACCTGCCCGGAGGCACGCTGGTGGCCTACAGCCAGCGCTGCACCCATCTGTCGTGCGCGGTGTACTACCAGGCAGATCGCCGGCGGCTGTACTGCCCGTGCCACGACGGGGTCTTCGACCCGGCCACGGGGGAGCCCGTAGCGGGGCCGCCGCCCAGGCGGCTACCGCGCATCAGGCTGCGGCGCCGGGGCGACGCCATCTACGCTGTGGGGGTGGAGGTGTGAGCGACGAGAGCACCCGCCAGACGGCCGTAGCTGCCGAGTCGCACGCCGTGGAGCCGGGCGAGGGCCCGCCGCCAGGCCAAGGGCCGTTGGTGCTGCTGGCCCTCTCGATAGGCATGATCCTGATGGGCATCCAGCTGTGGCTGCTGACGGTGGCGCTGGACCTGTACTTGGGGGGCAGCGGCAGGGACGTGTGGCAGCTGGCGATAGTGTCCGGCGCGATCTTCCTGGGAGGGCTGGGGGTTATCTGGCTCATCCGGCGGCGGCCGCGGGTCAGGCGGCGAGGGGGCTCTTAGCCTATGGGCGGGCGAGTGCGCGCGCTGGTGCTGAGCACCCTGGCGTTCACGACCTGCTTCGCCGTCTGGGGTCTGATCTCGCCCCTGGCGCCCACCTTCCGGGAACTCTACGGCCTCTCGGGGGCGCAGGCGGGCCTGCTGGTAGCCCTGCCGGTGCTGCTGGGCTCGCTGCTGCGCCTTCCCCTGGGGATCCTGGCCGATCGCTATGGGGGCAGGCTCGTGTTCACCCTGCTCCTCCTTGGCCTGCTCCTGCCGGTGGGGCTGGCCGGAATGACGTCCTCCTACGCGACCCTGCTGGCCGTGAGCCTTGTGCTGGGCGTGGCTGGAGCCTCCTTCGCGGTGGGAGCGCCGTTCGTCGCCGCTTGGTGGCCTCCCGATCGGCAGGGACTCGCGCTCGGTGTGTACGGGATGGGCAACTTCGGTACCGCGATCTCCAGCTTCCTGGCGCCCAAGCTGGCCGACAGCCTCGGTTGGCGCACGACCTTCTGGGTGCACTTGCCGGTCCTGGTCGTCATGGCTGCCCTCTTTTGGCTGCTGGGCCGCGATGCCCCTGGTCGGGTCGTTCGCGTGCCCTCTCTCCGGGAGCGCCTGTCCGTGTTCCGCCGCCGGCCTATCTCCTGGGTGCTGGCCCTCTTCTACTTCGTCACCTTTGGAGGGTTCGTCGCCATCAGCGTGTACCTCCCGATCCTGCTGGTGAGCGAGTACGGGCTGTCGAGGCCGGACGCGGGCACCAGGACCGCGGGGTTCGTTGCGGTGGCGACGCTGGCGCGCCCCATCGGCGGGTACCTCGCCGACAGGGTGGGGGGCGCCCCGGTCCTGAACGCGACGTTCCTGGTGGTGGCCGCGTTCGCCGTCGTGCTCGCCTTCCTGCCCGGCATGCCGATCCTCACCGTCGCCTTCCTGGGCATAGCTGGGATGCTCGGGCTCGGCAACGGCGCGGTGTTCAAGCTGGTGAGCAGCTACTTCCCGGCCGAGACGGGCACCGTGACAGGCCTCGTGGGCGCAGCCGGCGGGTTGGGCGGGTTCTTCCCCCCGCTCGTCATGGGGGTGGTCCACGACGTCACGGGCTCCTACGCGATCGCCTTCATGCTGCTCTCGGAGTTCGCGCTGCTGTGCCTGGTGGTCAACATCCTCGTGATCCAGCACCGCGCCTCCCTCCTGGCGCCGGAGGAGGGCGAGGGCTCGTCGTGATGGGGGCACGTCGATAGATGGACGCACCCATCTACCCCGCCCGTGCCTCGATGCCCTGGTGGCCCCGCAAGTGCGCGATCGCGCGCGGAGGCTACGGCCGGGCCCCATCCCGCGAGGAGAGCGGGGTGGGCAGCAGGGGCGTCCTGGGCTTCCCGGCTCTCCTTGCGGGTGACTACGAACCGTAGCCTTGGGGTGCGATCCTACTGGATGAGCTCAGGGGAGATCGCCGATCTCCCCTGAGCTAACGGGGCGCGCCCTGCCTTGCCGGCCTGTCTGGGCGTTAGCCTCCTAGTCCCGCACCATGGTGGCGCGGGTTATCTCCTGGTCGGTGAAGATGTCGGTGTCGTCCCTGCTGCGGGTGGAGAACTCCGACACTATCGCCCCCTCGGGCCCCGCCTGGAACCAGTGGAGGGTGTTGGGGGGGATGGTGTGCTGCTCCCCCGGATGCAGCTCGATCTCGTGCCACACGGTGTAGGTGTGCTCCCTGCCCTGTGGGGGCCTGGCCTTGGGGGAGGGTGTGGGCTCCCCCTCCACGTACAGGTACACCAGCCCACGCCTGCACCTGAAGGTCTCCTCCTTGCCCGGGTCGTCTCCCACCGGGGGATGCCTGTGCTCGGGGCAGGTCTGGTGGGGGAAGAGCACCAGCTCCTTGGCACACACCCTCTCGGTGTTGATGTAGGTCACCAGCTGCAACCCCGTGTGCTCCAGGTCTCCCAGCCCGAAGTCGGCCACCTCTATCTGGGCACGCTCCTGTGGGGTGAGGACTATGCCCGCCTCCTCCAGCATCTGCGCCGCCCTCTCCTGCGCCCTCCTGTACTCCTCCCTGCTCAGCATCTCCTTACCTCCGATCTTTGATGGCGAAGTAATCTTAGACTTTACTCTAGCTAAGGTCAATAAGCGCTCATCACCTGAGATCGTGCATATCGTCTTATGGTACCCTTACTGCCCCAAACTGGTATTACTTTCTCCCAAGTGGTTGGATCGGCACTAATGCCGCTTGGTGCAGGGCAGGAGACAGCCGACGGTCAGGAGCCACATTAGTCCTTTTGCATCCTGTTAGCCGTGCGTCTTCCCACGGTTTATACCCAAGCACTTCGCCAGGACGTCATCTGCGTGTGAGTAGTTGTTCGCATTCAGTAGGGATTGTTCCCTGGTCAGGTTATTGCGATCCGGGTGGAAGGTGCATCGTGAGCATGAGGGTACTGTATTGGGCCGCCCTGCTGTCGATAGTGTTGGCTGTGGTGATCTACCTCAGCATGAGGGAAGGAGAGGATGTCACAAGTAGAAGACACCCCCCAACCCCTACGTTTGCCTTGATGCCGAGCCCAACGATCCGCGTGATCCCCACAGCCGTGCTTCCAAGTGCTATTCCTGCTGTGTCGACGCCAACCCCAACCCCAATGCACGTGGCCACTCCCACCCCGACGTCCCCTCCGGCCCCATCCGAAGATCAAGCGGAGGAAGTGGTGCACGCCTACTTTGAAGCTATCGACTCCGAGGACTACGAGGGGGCGCTCGCACGAACTCACGGCAGAGCGAGGGAGCAGACATCACAGATCGTGGACGAGATCAGGAGCCAGGAGCAAGAGAGTGGACAGCAAGCGGACATCCGTGTCACCCAGCTCCAGCTAAGCTCTCGTCCAGCGCATGGATCTGTCAGACCGGTGGACGTCGTGGCCACGGTTGGAGCCTATGCAGACCTGGGGATAGCGGAGGTAGAGGTCCAGGAGCTGCACACGGAGGCGGTGTTCGACGTCGCCTTGGTGGAGGGAGAGCCTAAGATAGTGGACATCCGGCAGCGCTCCTAGCTTCGCTCTACGGGTATGCTTAGGTATAAGGCAAGCCTCGTACACCAACCTAGATGCTTGCTATAATCGCATTACCGAGATTCAGCAGCAAAGTAGACACGGTATACCGAGTTTTTGGGGTATGGGATTAGGACTTTACAGGACCAGGCTAAGATTAGGCTGGAACTCCCTCTCCAAGGCTTTCGAGAGGAACCAGACGCTTGTGGGCAACACCTTGGCCATCATCTTTGGTGTGCCCTTCCTGTCCTTTTTGCCGTCGGGTGTGCGCTGGGGAGTACCTATAGCTATGGTGATGTTCACTATCTATAGGGTGCTGAAGGAGTACAGGATAATAAGGAACTCGCTAACAACCCCACACATCCCCCTTATAGTGATAGTTGGCAAGGAAAAGCATGTGCGAGAGGAGATGGAGCGAGAGGTCAGTGAGATATTGAGTCCGCTAGGCTTTCGCCCGGAGGACTATGAGCGCTGGTGGAAGTTGTCCCGTGAAGACTACATCATCTATAAAGATGATGACCTATCCAGAAAGATGCAAGAATGGGAGGCTTTGGTCAAGAAATTTCGCAAGGCTGTGGACCACATCGAGTCTCGGGTGAGGAGAGACGTCGTGTTCCACGTTTTCCTGAACTGTCCAGCTGCCCTGGCCGTGGGGCTTGGAGCGAGCATAGACTGTCTCAAGAAGGTGGTCGTGTACCACTACAACGTCGCACGCGAACCGGTCTCAGAGCTGAACGGATCTCTGTCTGGGAGTTATAGCTATCTACCTGTAGTAGATCTATCAGGCATTCCTCCACATACCCTGCAACAGGATAGATCTGTTCCGTAACCAACTTTGTCCAGATAGCGTTCCTAGGACAGTCTCCAATAGATCCTGGTGAAAGCAGGGTGTTGCCGCACAGGAGAGTAGAGGAGGAAAGGCTCAGTGGATACCTTCAGGCACTCACGGACCATCATATTCCTGTGAGGGAGGATCTGATACTGATGGGTCATTACTACTACCTTGATGATCGCAAGTTGGCTGGAGATGGCTATCGCTTGGCCAAGCAAGTCCTGCGTATGTCGCCTCGACCAACAGCTATCTTTGCAGCCTGCGACCTGCTAGCTGCTGGAGTCCTACAGGCGATCTATGAGGAGGGCTTACGGGTGCCTGATCAGATATCAATTGTCGGCTTTGACGACACTTTCGCTCCCTACCTCACGCCCAAGCTGACCACAGTAGAGCAGCCAATGGCTGAGCTGGGCAGGATCGCTGCTAGGCTAGCTCTTCGAGCTTTAGATCTCCCNGGNGATGAGAGTGAGTATGCTCATGAGCGGTTGTCCACTCGGCTCGTAGTAAGGGATTCTACAGGACCCGCTTCGGTTTGATCGCATCCTCTTACGGCTAGGTATTGAACTTGGCAACTCGCATCTGGTAGCTACAGCCAGAGTCATCTCTCAGATATAACGCAGCTGCCCTATGGCAAGCGGGTGCACCTTCTGCTCTTGCTATAAGGCTATCGCCCTGTCAGGGGCTCCATAGCTGCCATATTCCAGTTCCCGAACGCCAAGGTTCTTAATTTTATACGGAAAGATCATCTTGCCCACATGGACTGGGTATCGTCGAAAGCTAGCCCCATCAAACCTTTACCACTACTGCAAAGGGCTGCATACTTCAGCAGCCCCTTCATCAACAAACGGCCGTTACAAGTACAAGGGACATTAGTACACTGTTGGTCCTGCATCTCGCCCCAACCGCTGCATCACGAGCTGTTGTTCAACTTCGATCAGCCTGCCGGTCGGAATTACCTATATAGACCGATGGTTGTTATCTCCCTCCTCCAACCGCCGTACCTGGGAGTAGAAGGTTAGCAAGCACGGGCAGGTGGTCCGACGCAGCAGCTGTCTGGTCATTCATGATTACATTTATATCCCTTACCTGTATATCCTGAGAGATGAATATGTAGTCAATACGAGTGTAAGGGTCATCAGAGGAGTACGTATACCCGGGACCATCGCCGCTCTCCACCCAACCATCCCTCAAGACCGTGTACAGGGGAGTTAGCTCCGGATCATCAGGACTGGCGTTTAGGTCACCCATGAGGATGGTAGGACTATCGATATCCCCCATATGTTCTACTATCGCTTCGACCTGAGCCGTACGCTCGACCTGACTATCATGCTGGAGATGGGTGTTATAGACACGGACATGCACTCCGCGGACGTTGATCAGAACCTCCAGTAATCCTCGCTGTTCGCCACCCTCTGGTCTTGGCAGTAGAGTGTTGCGGCTCTCTAGTATTGGATACCGGCTTAGAATGGCCGTACCATATTGACTCCTTGAGGGGCTGCATTCGCTAGGATCACGATCCAGGTTAGCGGCATATACATAGTGCATGTCAAGCTCCTTGGCTAGCCATTCTGCTTGATCCATACAGGCACTCCGCCCTGACCAGTGCCTATCTACCTCCTGCAAGGCCACTACATCAGCACCAGCCCCCCTGATTATGTCTGCCACTCTCTGTAAGTCAAGCAGGCCATCAGCTCCTTCACCATGATGGATGTTGTAAGTCATAACTGATAAGGTACGATCTGGGGCTTGAGGGCCAGTAATGGCTATTACCTGATGATTAGAAGCCAGGCTCCAAATAAGAGCGAGAGTCACTGCTCCTACTATCGCTGGTACTCGGACCCTTATCCCGATCCTGTGCATGACAGACTATCCTCCTTAGATATAAAAATGCGCCAATAACACACATGATACAATAATCACCTTACCAGTGCAGCAAAGCGAATGCTCGGCTTGGCAGAAAAACAAGCAGGGGACAACTAGCATTTACGCTGCGCCAGTTTTATATTTCCAGCGACTGTACCGCGNTGATCCTCTCTATAACATTGCTGTGTTCTGAGTGCACATCATCCTTGATTACGACAGCACGTCTCAGAGGAGGACTGTCACCAGCCATAAGTGTGCCTGATCCCGTTCTTGGGGGACTCATTAGGCTGAGGTAAGTGTACTAGGATTGATGACGCACTGCGTCTGGGCAGGGTGGTTCGGACCCCAACCTAACTATGTGTAGTGGATCTTCGATACTGATTGCCTAAGGTGAGAGTGGTCGTGCGCTCAGATAATCCGTCGGGGTATATCCAAGTACGGTCGGTGTTGGACGGGCGGAGAGAGTCGTTCCCCTGAGGCGAGACGCAACCGTGCAGTAGCTACTTTCAGCCTTGTGACTAGCAGCGGGATAGCTCAAGGAGCTACAGCCTAATGTGCCTAGCCACTAGATCCTCAGGNGTAGGTTGGGTTCTGAAATCCGATACGGCTAGTTCTTGTGCCGAGAGAACATATGCCTTCAAGTTCCCTGCCAAGGCAATAGAGTGCTGTATGAGCAGATGATGTTTCCTAGTAGGGGCTGGCTGAGGACTACAAAGGTCCGGGCTGAGGACACGACACCGCTATCATCTGATTGGCTCTATCTTTAGGGACTAAGAATCGTGGTCCCTCCATTGCGCATGGACCTCTTTGCTCCGAGTTTCAATCCACCATCTATAACAGTGCTACTGGGCAGAACTGTATACTGGTCTATAGCCCCGTCGCCTTCTGTGGTGCCTCTGCTGAGAACCCGAAGCCCATGCATGGGAGATCAACATGCCAGTTAGCTTTGAAGAGGCAANCTGGAGTGTACTAAGGATGGTGCCAAAGCCACAGGCATAAGCGGCATAGCCTGTGGCTGGGATGGTTAGTAGGATTCAGAAGATATCCCAATTCCAACGTNGGTACTTCTTGGTCAGGTGCCAAATCTGGCCTCTATATCCTGCAGGAACCTGCCCACACTTGACTCAGGCTTCACGATAGCGAAGCCTGACAGGACCGGTATAAGCAGGTAGATTGGAGCTGCGGGCAGCAGGCACAGCATCCCAAGGCCAAGGGTGAAGATGGCACATCCTGCNGAGAGCANGCCAAGAACCCACCAACCAAGGAGCAGTGCCACGCCTAGTTTGATGGAGCTGCGGCGTTGCTCGCTGAAGCCCAGGATAATGTGACCTACCCCCAGGAAGCCCATCCAACCTAGAAGCACCTCGATTATGGCAGCAAAAAGCCTGGTGTTCCCCGAATCGTTCATGTAGACTCCTTCCCCCTCACTGAGATAGATAGCATCTAGTTTACAACATCTCGTTGTTAGGTCGGTAAACTCGTGCCCAAGACGTGGGGTGTGCGAGCGACCATGGTCTCCGTGTGAATGCTCTGGATGGGTCGCACCGTTTATTGTTGGGATGTACCCTNCTCGNAAGAGGTTAGACATATCTGGCTGTGGAGGCTACAATCTATAGCATGAGCACTCAGAGAGAAGACACGCACAAAGTCGGTGCTGGCCGCCTAGCGGCGATCTACACCAGGAAGCCTGTGGGCTCAGATCGGGACAGGACCCCTCCGGAGAGGCAGCGCGAGATGTGCGAGGAGCTGGCGGTGGACCTGGGATACACCACGAGCGAGGAGCTGGTGTTTGCCGACGAGGGTCCTCCNACCAGTGACTCGCGGCCCGGGCTGTTGGCGCTGATGCAGGCTCTAATAGAGGGCAGGGCATCGGCGGTGATCGTTGATCGGGTGGACAGGATAGCTCGCTACGAGACGAAGATGCTCGAGCTGTTCCTAAATGGCCTGCGCAACAGGCATATACCGATCTACGTAGCGAGGATGCCCAGNGGCTACAGGTATGACCTGGAGTCCGGCAGGATAGTGCAGGACGAAGAACGTGCTTAGGGGATGGGCTGGGGATCACAGGTGGGTCCCAGCACCTTGGGTTTGCCACGCTCTACAACGAGCCTGTCGATCCAGAGCACCCGTCCGGGCTCTATCGAACCTATAGCGTCAGGGTGCCAGGCGTGGTAGACGAACCAAGGTCGGCCCTGCTTATCTACCGTAATGGAGTTGTGACCTGGTCCGGCCGCGTCGCACCTTGAGCGCAGGATGGGGTTTTCTGGCGCCTTCTTGCATTGTCCTAACGGGCTCTGACAGGTGGCGTACCCTACGGCATAGTCCGAGGTGTTATAGGCGTTGGCAGAGTAGAACAGATAGTATCGTCCCTCGTGCTTCCACATGAACGGTGCCTCGATCCAGTTGATCTCCCAGTTGGGTTCTCCAGCCAGCAGGCGCTTGGGTTTGCCGACCATCCTGCGACCATCGGGGGAAAGCCTTACGCCGTAGATGTAAGTATTTATCCCTATCCTGTTGCCGTCGTTCTTCCAATATAGGTACAGACTGCCATCATCATCTCGGAAGGGGTCTGCGTCTATCGACCCACCCTCTTCCTGCTGGCAGATGAATGGCTTCTTGCCCCGATCCACGTAGGGCCCCAATGGCCTGCGACTCTCCGCTATACCGATGCACTGCAGCCCGACGTCGATCCACTCCGCCGTGTAGTACATGAGGTACAGACCATTGCCTAGCTTGATCACCTCCGGTGCCCAGGTGTTGCCAGCCGTCCACTCGGCCATCTCGGGCATGGCATCCGGGCCCTCCTCCCAGTGCACGAGATCCTTGGATATAAGAATGGGGTAGTGCTTGCCTCCCGAGGTGGTTGAGAAGGCATAGTAAGCGTCTCCCTCCTTGAGGACGAACGGGTCCGGGAAGTTGCTATCGTACACTGGGTTGGTGAAAGTCCCTGTCGGGGTGCCCATGTTACCCTCCTTTCTGGGGACCGTGGGTATGGGAAGCAATGCTGTGTTCGTAGGTGTGCTGTCTGTGGGGGAAGCACTTCCCCCACAAGCAGCCAGCCACAAGCATACAGATATAATTGCCCATCCAATACGCTGCATTATCCTACACCTTCCTTCGGATCGGTGGCAGTATAGCATCAGCGCTGCCGTCTGTCACGTGGGATACCGCCACGGCGCTCACGCACGCGAGCGCGATATGCTTATTTTGGAGAAGCACACCTCGTCCCGTGTGTAGATCCGCAGGTCAGAGCCTCCGTTCTGGCGGTTGGCGAACCGCACGTTGGCTAGTTCGAAGGTATGTGTCCTCCACTCATTGCTGCCCGTGGTGGTGACGGTGCCCGCATCAGTGTACGCACCGTTGAGGGTGCCGGTTGGATCATTGGAGTCGTAGTGGATGCCGAACGATTGCCCCGAAGCATCATAGTACTCCACTGTGGCGTAGGCGATGAGGTCCCTCTCGTCGAACATGAATGTGTCGTCCACCTGCAGATAGATGTAGGAGTACTCCCACCTTGTGAACAGCGGCTTGCGGCACTGGCGACCACCAACAATGCCTACTGTTGTTTGCCCGTCCTCCTGCTCTATCTGGACTATCCCATGTGCCTGGTTGGTCTCTCCAAGTACAACATACACCTCGTCGGCATCTGCATAAGATTGCCTCACAACCGTTACTTGGAGGCCGCGCTCACGCGATGCTCCGTCGTACTGGAGCCTAGCGGTTAGCGTGTAGGTGCCAAGATCTGCCTCCTCAGGCACGGATATGCTCATTGATAGCCTTCTAGTTTCCCCTGTGTTGAGCGTGAAGGAGATCTGGCTGGAGGAGGCGGTCCACCCATATGGCACCTCCAGCGACAGGGTGACATCCATTTGCCTAGGCGCGTAGGTGGTAGCGTCCAGCACCACGGGCATAGTCCTGCCAGGGGAAAGGGTCGTTTTTATCGGCCGGATGATTACTTCCTGCAGGTACAGCTTGAGCAGTCCATAGAAGGTGTAGGCGTCTACGAACTCCACGGCGGCGTTGGGTAGGTCAGCGTATGTTCTATCGACCACCTCTTTGTGCCAAGTGGGGCTCTGCAGGATCGTGCGGAAGCAGTGAAACTCGGGAGCAAAAGGTGGCCTAGAGGTGTCCCCCTCTAGCGATGACTCAAGCGCGGCGGCGGCCTCGTCAGAGGATGCACGCGGGAGATCTATTCCCATCCTAATGTAAGGGGTGTTGTCTACCATGCCCACGGGCTCGATCTTCTGCGCGGCGAAGCCGTCGGGCGAAAACTGGGAGTAGGCGCGCTTGCCTTCAGCGTTCAGCCCTGGCGCAAAGCCGTCTATGATGAATCCCGTAACCGATAAGTCCCACCTACGGAAGTATGGCTCACAGTGCTCCCTCCAGGCTGAGATGCCCGAGGGCAGCCCAGAGAACTCCCGTGGCTCTTGGAGCATCCCGGGGTTCAGGTAGCCAGCCCCTGAATCGCCCGCGATGAAGAAGTCGTTTGGCGTGCGGGTGCTGCGTGTGTACACTAGGGCGGGTGACATGCGCTGTGACAGGTTGGGATTAAACGCCCAGTTGAGGGGCACAGCACCTCGGTTGGGGTCATGCCAGAGGCGCGGCACCACGTGGTACAGCCACGCGGCCGAGTCGTAATCTCCCACGTAGAACATGACGTATCGTCTAGGGGCAACGCCGCCGTCGGGTAGTACGAAACCACGTGCCCTAAAATCGTCGACGGTAGGCTTGGGGTTCTGGGCATAAAAATCTGCCGTGGGATTGTGGGCGAACACCGAGGCGTTGGCCATGCCATCCAGCCCTTCAGCATCTGCGTCCAGATAGGCGTTATAAGCTGAAGCTACCTGCACGAACCTCCACTCTGAGGCGACGGGCTCGTGCTTGCCGCCGGCTTGGCCGAACGAAGTATACTTGAAGGCCCAGGGCACGAAGCCATGGATGGCCAACATCTTTCCGCCCGTTTTCCTGTAGGCCGAAAGGAGAATAGATTGCAGGGTTCGGAGATCCGTGCCAAGAGGCTGGTCGGGGTCATCGATCGGAGCCTCGTCGTCCCAGGGCGATAGGTCAAACACGAATCCTCGCTTGGATACCATATAGTCGCGGTTGAGGAGAAGAGACTGTTGCAATCCTATTTGAGGTTGGGCTAGCCAGTAGGCATCGAGGTAGAAAGCTAGCTCGCTTGGGTCGCATCTGCCGGCGTCCAGGTATCGAATCTTGGCCCACAGATAGGCATCGCACTTAGCGCTGCCCGTCGAGGGTACGGATGTGCCCGGGATCTTCCCGCTCCCTGTGAACAGCGAGGAGCCATCGGGTCTAACCAGCGAAACCTTCGTTGGCAGATGAAGGGATGCGGGATCTCCCTCCGGCACGGCCACGTAACGGCTGTAGAGAGAACCCTCGCTGGGATCGTACCTGATCGCGACGAGATCTTCAGCCCCCGCAACGGTGGTTGCCACGTTGGACGTAGCTGGCACCCGCGGGTCCCACACTACGGTCCCGCGCACATGCCTACGGAACAGACGTAGGAGCTCATTCAGATCTCGCACCTGCTTCACCTGCTTGCTGCTGAGCATCTCGCCCTCTCGCCTAAGCAGGTCAAGCCAGTATCCGTCTACGTCGAAACTCCCGAATTCATCACGAGTGATGAACCTTACATATAGGAGGGGTAGTCGTCGATTGACCAAACCCTGGAGGGTAGCTACGAACAACATCTGATCGTAGGCGCTAGCCGCTTGTGCAGGGTCGCTCATGTCGTAGTCGTAGAGATAGGTCAGATCGTAGAGGTAGAGTGGCTTTTGCCTTGGGCGTGCCATGGTAGCCGCCCTGCTTTGCAATCCTGCACCTATGAGCGCTGCTAGCGATCCAGCATGCTTGAGAAATGTCCTGCGATTTATCCTCCTCATCTCAACACCCCCCGACAAAGATGTGCATAGATAATACATTAATACTATCTATAATTGCTAGATATACTGAAGATATCACATTGAATATTGCTCACCTGAAGTGGGCGTTTGGCAAGGCTGGATCGCTAGCAGCGTAGATACTAACTGATGCTGGCTCTGATCCGCTGTCGACTACTATGGAGAGCACCCAGCGCCAGGGATAGCGATGAGGCATGTTGCTGAGCAGTCCTCTGGATCAGGCATACCGACTTGCAGGGGATCATCTGTGCATACCTGAGGCAGTTGGAGGGGCTCCAGACAACTTCGTTTGCCAAGGTGCCCTGAAGGCTGTACTGTAGCTGGCAGGACGCAGTGATTACTGCGTCGAGGAGGTCGCACTGAGATCTTTGAGATAGTGGCTATCTAGGGGTGGGGGTGCCCGTGGCCTCCCTGGCCAACTTGGGGATGCAGTACCTCTACTACCGCTACGTCTGGCGGCACAAGCAGATCACCAGGCTGATCTAGGGAGGGGACATGGCCAGGGCAGAGAGCACAACCTCCCACACCAACCTGAGCACCCCCTCGTGACCCTCATCCTAGGGTATCAAGCTGGCAGCAATCCCCAC